>JDSH01000005.1_pt1 | contig 122078 bp, 154 predicted proteins | sample 199451 | NCBI WGS metagenome assembly JDSH01 (sample SAMN02584198, study PRJNA231836) | bioreactor metagenome | isolation source: continuous culture bioreactor electron acceptor NO2- transfer2 day 38 after... | place: Germany: Bremen | reverse complement strand
AGGGGGGGTTCGATTCCCCCCCTACGGGCTGCCACCCCCCCACCCCCCCCGCAGAGACGTGACGCGCGTGACACACTTGTTGTGCTCCTGTCCCGCTATCCCATTGCTTTGCATACAAAAAGGGCCGCAGCTTTCGCCACGGCCCCCCCTTTTAGGATTGCCGAACCTTATACTTGGCTGGGCAGCCAGAGCACGATCCAGGGGGGGAAGGCCACCAGCAGCGCATGGTAATCGCGTCGGCGATGAAGAAGGGGGGGGTGACCCCCCCCTTGAACACGTCCTGCACGCTCAGGTCCTCGCGCACCCCCCCGGCCACGACGAAGCAGTTCAACCCGATGGGCGGGGGGGTGATCAGGCAGAACTCGGCCATTTTCACCACCAGGATGCCGAACCAGATCGCGCACATGGGGGGGCCGGACATGCCGAAGGTGCTGTCGGCGGCCGAGACGAACTCGCCCCCCCCATTGAGCGCCATGACCGCCGGATAGACCACCGGCAGGGTCAGAAGCAGCATGCCGATCGCATCCATGAACATGCCCAGCACCGCGTAGGCCAAAAGGATCATCACCAGGATCAGCATGGGCGACATCGACAGCGAGGTCAGCCAGTCCGAGAAGGCGCCGGGCAGGTCCGCGAACCCCCCCAGGAAGCGCACGTAGATCAGCACGCCCCCCCAGATGATGGTGAAAATCATCACGGACAGTTTCGCCGTCTCCAGCAGGGCGTCCTTCAGTTCGGCCCACCGCATGCCGCGAAACAGCGCCATGAGGAAGACGACGAAGGCGCCAATCGCCCCCCGCCTTCGGTTGGGGGGGTGCCCCCCCAGGCGTCGCCACCGAAAGGGTTGTAGACGAAGAAGATGATCGTCACGACGACAAAGACGATGGGCAACGCGGGCGGCAGTGCGACGAAACGCTCCTTCCAGGTGAACCCGGTGACCGCAGGGCCGAAACCCTTGATGGTCACGGCCATACCAATGATCAGAAGCCCGTAGATCACGGCCGAAAACGCGCCCGGGATGAAACCTGCCAGCAGCAGCTTGCCCACGTCCTGTTCGACGATGATCGCGTAGATCACCAGGATGGCCGAGGGCGGAATGAGGCTCGCCAGCGTGCCGCCTGCCGCCACGACGCCCGCGGCAAAGCGCTTGTCATAGCCGATTTTCAGCATCTCGGGGGGGATGGCGATGCGGGCGAAGACCGCCGAGGTTGCGACAGACGCACCGGACACTGCGGCAAACCCCCCCGCCGTGGCAAAGACGGTCGAGACCGCCAGCCTCCGGCACCCAGGCGAGCCAGCGTTTCGCCGCTTCGAACAGGGCTTTTGTCAGCCCGGCGTAATAGGCCAGGTATCCGATCAGGATGAAGGTCGGAATGAGGCTCAGCGCCTGGGACGAGATCTTGGAATGCGGCACCTGCCCGGCGGTCTTGACCGCCACGGTCACGGCCTTGCCGAACCGCCCGGGGGGGTCATAGCCGAACTTCGCCCAGAAGATCCAGATCAGCCCCCCCACCAACCCCCCCGCAAGCCCGGCGGCAAAGGCCACGCGCATGCCCAGAAGCACCAGGACCAAGAGCCCGCCCGAAACAACCAGGCCAATTTCAATCGGTTCCATATGCCCGTCCCCCCCTACGTGTCGTGGCCCGAGACATGCTCGGCCTCCATCGCGGCCTGGGTGGCGGCATCGGCCACCAGCGGCACGGCGACGGGTGTGTCGTCATTGCGGATGAAGGCCCGTGCGAAGGCCCAGAGCTGCAGCACCAGCCGCGCGCAAAGCACCGAGAAGGCGACCGGTGCCAGCAGTTTCGCGGGCCAGAGCGGCAGGGCGATGTCCATGGAACTGTCGCGGCTCCACAGGGGGGGGCGGCAAAATCGAAACTGCGTGCAAAATGCGCCCAGGTGCCCCCCCAGACCAGCAGCAGCATCAACGCGAGGATCGCCAGCGTGGTAATGAACTCGACCAGATACAGGACCCGACCGCGCAGGGCACCGACGAGCATGTCCATGCGAATATGGCCACCGTCGCGTTGGGCAAAGGCAATGCCCATGAAGGCGATCAGCGGCATGGCCTGTTCGATCCAGTCGACATAGCCCGGCACGGGCTGGCTGAAGAAGTTGCGGCCGGTGACCGAGATCACGGCCAAAACCATCAGTGAAAACACCGCGAGCCCACTGACCAGCGCCAGCACGCTTTCCACCCGGTAAAGATGCCCGTCGAGCCGCGACAGACGGCTGTCGTCGGACAGGACAAGAGAGGATCCGGCCATTGCGAACCTCCTGCAAGATATTGGTATCGTTTGGAAACGAAGACCCCCCCCGCACCGGGTTGGCGCGGGGGGGGTGTCGACGTTTACATGCCCTTGGCGATCATGCCGGTCACGAGGTCGTAAAGCTCCTGCGCCGGCAGGCCGCGGGCGGTGTTTTCCTCGATCCAGGTGGCGGCGGCCGGGGGGGCGGCGGCGGCCTCCTTGAAGGCGGCGATTTCTTCGTCCGAGAAGGTCACGCGGGTAATGCCACGCTCGTCCAAGGCCGGTCCCCCCCAGGCCTCCATGGTCTTACCGTTGTAATTGGCCACATAGTGGTCCAGCGCTTCGTCGACCGAGTCCAGCAGCGCCGCGCGGTGCTCATCGGACAGATCGGCCAGCGCGTCACTGTTCACCACCACGGGGGGGCAGTTCACTGTGCCTGGGTTCAGGTTGGTGGTCCACCAGGTGGCGTTTTCGATGGTGCCGAAGGACATATGGGCGTGAGGCGCGAAGCTGACCGCCTTGACGACGCCCGAATCCATCGCCTGGCGCACCTCGGTCGCGGACATCGACGTCGGCACGGCACCCACGGTTTCCATCGCCGCCCCCCCGATGCCGCCGGTGGCGCGCACGGACAGACCTTCGAAATCGGCAAGGCTGGCGGGCGCATCGCCCACACCGACCAGGTTGTACTGCGGCAGCGGCGAGGGCATCAGCAGCGTGGCATTCCACCGTGCCAGATCGGCTTGCGTGGCCGGGTGGTTGTAGACGGCCATCGACAGGGCGATCTCCTGCTCCAGGCTTTCGACACCCAGGAAGGGCAGTTCGAGCACGGTGATCGACGGGTTCTTGTCGCGGTGATAGCCCGCGCAGAACTGCGCCATCTCGAACGCCCCCCGATCGAGATCCCGTCCAGGTTCTCGCGGTTCTTCGACAGCCCGCCGTAGGAAATGTTCAGGGTGAACTCGCCGCCGGTCTTGTCGCTGACCAGTTCGGCCAATTTCTCGACATGCTCGGTAAAGGCCCGGCGCTTGCCCCCCCACAGGGACACGTTCCATTCGGTGGCCATCGCTTCGGTGGCAAAGGCAAAGGACAGGGCGGCAAGTGCCGTCCGGTTCAGAATACGTCGCATGGTTTTCCTCCCGATGTCATGCGGATGTTATGGGCCCATGTTGGACCCGGTCCCGCCCCCCCGCTGGCAATGAGGGAATTCGCGCGCGGTGTCGCAGAGGCCCTGCGGATATCCGCAGGGGGGGCGTATTTCTGCGGGATGGACAGGGCGCGCGCTGCGGTGCACTTTCGTCGAAACCCGTATGAGGAGAACATCATGAGCGCCCATCCGGCCCCCCCCAGCACCCACGATGCCGCCTGTCATTGCGGCAGCGTGAAGTTCCGCGTCACCCTGCCCGAAGGGCTGAACTCTGCCCGGCGTTGCGATTGTTCCTTCTGCCGGATGCGCGGCGGCGTGGCCGTGTCGGCCAATCTGGACGGGATCACGTTTCTGGAAGGCGAGGATCAGCTGACGCTCTACCAGTCAACACCGGGGGGGTTGCGAAACACTATTTCTGTTCTCGCTGCGGCATCTACACCCATCACCAGCGGCGATCGAACCCGAATGAATACGGGGGGGTGAACGTCGCCTGTCTGGAGGGGGGGGTGAGCCCGTTCGATTTCACCGAGCTTGTGGTCCATGACGGGGGGGTCAACCACCCGTCCGACGGGGGGGCCTCAGGCGTTGCGGGCGTATTGCGATACACACCGGGCGAGGGCTAAAGCAGCGCCTCCTTGTTCAACCCCCCCAGTTTGACGATCTTCTCGTTCAAGGTCCGGCGTCCGATCCCCCCCAGCGCTTCGGCGGCGGCGTCCATACGCCCCCCCTCATGTGCCTGGATCGCCTTGGCGATAAGCTCTCGCTCAAAAGCTGCGACCGCCTCACGCAGCGTGGCGGGCAGGTCTTCGCCCGCCGGATCGCGGGACAGGGCCTGCGCCATGGACCCGCCGCCGCGCCGCGCGGTCAGAACGCGGCGTTCACAGACATGGCGCAGTTCACGCACGTTCCCGGGCCAGTCATGGGCCAGCAGTGCAGCCATGTCCTGCGCACTCAGCTCTGGCGGCGTGACTTCGTAGACACGCGCGAGATCCGCCAGAAAATGCGCCGCAAGAAGGCTGATGTCGTCCGGTCGCGCGCGCAGCGGTGGCAGGGTCAACACAATGGTGTTCAGGCGAAACAGAAGGTCCTGACGCAGCCGGTCCGCCGCAATGGCCGCATCGACGTCTTCGTTGGTGGCCGAGACCACACGCAGATCAACCGAAACCGGCGTGGCAGCGCCCACCGGCAGGACCTGTTTGTCCTCCAGCACACGCAAAAGCTTGGCCTGTACGGCGGGCGGACAGGCGCAGACCTCGTCCAGAAACAGCGTGCCGCCAGAGGCCGCCACCAACCGCCCCCCCTCGGCCCCCCCACCGGCCACGCCGAACATCTCGGCCTCGAAGCTTTCGGGTGACAGGGCGGCGCAGTTCAACGCCAGAAACGGGCTGTCCGGAGCCGATCCCAGGTCGTGCAAGGCCCTTGCCACCAGTTCCTTGCCCGTGCCGGTCTCGCCCAGGATCATCACCGGCGCACGGGTGTCAGCCAGATCCAGAATGTCGGACCGCAGGGCGGTCACCTCGGCGCTTTGACCCAGAAGCACCCGGTCAAGCCCGGACAGTTCGCGCAGCCGTGCAGCCAGCCGCGCATTCGACCGCCGCATGCGCGCCTGGGCGGCGGCATTGCGCAGAACCGTCAGCAAACGCCGCGGTTCATAAGGCTTTTCCAGAAAGGAATAGGCCCCCCCGTCCTGCATCGCCTGCACCGCCAACGGAATGTCCCCCCCATGGGCCGAGATCAGCACAAGCGGCGGTGCGTTGGCCGTCTCCAGACTGGCCAGCAATTCCAGCCCGGTCATGCCGGGCATGCGCAGATCGGACAGGATGACATCCGGCTGCCATCGGGCCAGTTCCTCAGCCACCTGCGTGGCCCGCGACAGGGCACGAGCCTGCCAGCCGGCAGCCTCAAGGAGATCCAAAAGCGAGCCGCGCATCGAGGCGTCATCATCCACGATCAGCACGGAAAAGGGCGGTTGTTCGGTCATGGATCCTGCTCCTCGGTCTTTTCCAGCTCATCCGGGGGGGCGGGAAGGGTCACGCGGAACACCGCGCCCCCCCCGCCCTGCCCGTTACGCCGCCACCATCTCTCCGCCGTGGTCACGCAGAATCCCGGCCGAAATCGCCAGACCCAGCCCCCCCATGCCGCGCCCGCTCTCGCGCGTTGTGGCAAAGGGTTCCTGCAGCTCCGCCAGGGTAGCCTGCCCCCCCAGACCGTGCCCGGTATCCCGGATCTCGATCCAGCGGCTGGTCTCATCAGAGCCGAGCGAGATATGGACCTCAGGTCTTTCCCCCCCCTCTTCCACCGCATCCAGCGCATTGCGCAACAGGTTTGTCATCACCTGTTCCAGCCGCAGACGGCTGCCGCGCACAAGGATGGGCAGACCGGGATCGGGGGGGACGGTGACCTTGGCCCTTGCGGCGTCAATATTCGGGGGGGCCAGCAGGCCAAGCGCCGCAACCGTCACCTCGCGCAGGTCCAGCGTCTCGAACGGCTCCTGGCGGGGGGGGCTGGCAAAGAATTTCAGGTCGCGGGTAATGCCCTCCATCCGGTCGACCAACCCGCCCAGTTTTGCGGTCATCGCACCCGACGTTTGATCCGACAGCTCGGCGGCCACCAGATGGTTGCGCATGGCGGCAATCGGTTGGCCCAGTTCATGGGTGACCGAGGCGGCAAGCTGTCCAAGCGCGGCCAGACGCGAGGCGCGTTCCAGTTCCCCCCCCTGCGTGCGGGTCAGGCGGCGCTCGGCGGCGCGTCTTTCACCGATTTCGACGGCCAATTGCTGGTTGGCGGTGCGCAGCGCGGCCTCTTCGCGTTCCGAGCGTTCCAGCGCCCGGCCCATGCGCCGGGTGCGCAAGACCTGCCACAGGATCAGCCACAGGGCGACCAGCGCCAAACCCGCGCCGGTCACCAACCAGGCCCGCACAATCGCACGGTCGTCCCCCCCAACGAAATAGTGCAAGGCCCAACCATGAGGCGGAGCTGCGGCGGTCAGGTGCAAAAGGGACTGTCCCGCGATCTCGGCCCGCTGCCCATCGCGCGGGGGGGTCCAGGCAAGCGGCGTCAGATCCTGATCCGGAAACTGCCGCGCCTGATCAATGCGCGCGCGCACGTCGGGCGCAAGCGGCTCAAGCACGCGGTAGCGCCAGCCGGGCACCGAACTCATCAGCACAACACCGTCCTCATTGGCCAAAAGCACGCGTTCGCCCGAACGCCGCCAGCTGTCCTCCAACCGGGCCAGCCCAACCTTGATCGCAATCACCCCCCCGACCAGCCTGCCATCCACACCGCGCACCGGATCGGCAATGAAATAGCCTGGCAGACCGGTGGTCGCGCCAATCGCATAGAACCGCCCGCTGCCCCCCCCGGTCAGCGCCTGCTGGAAATATGGGCGAAAGGCGTAGTTATGGCCGATGAAGCTGACATCCTCCCCCCCCGCGTTCGACGCGGCCACCGTCAACCCATCCGGCTGCATGAGATAGATCGCGTCCAGCCCGGCGCGGCGTGCGAAATCCGCCAGGCGACGGTTGAGCGCCGCAGTGTCCCCCCCGCCCTCGGCCGTGGCAATCACGAAGGGATCACGGGCCAGCACATGGGTCAGATGCGAGAACCGCTCAAGCTCGGCGGTCAGCGTCGAACGGTAGAGCGACAGTCGCCCTTCGGCGCGGCTGAGCTCTTCGGACCGGAAATAGGACTGTGACAGCCGAAACAGGCCGAAGGCGGCCACGAGGGTCGCCAGCAGGATCAGGATCAGGGTCAGTCGGCGCATGGATGTCATGGGTGGCGCGTCGGGGGGGCCGGGAAATCAAGTGCGCCGTTGCAAGGTCATCCGCCGCAACATTCCTGCCCCCCCAACCGCACAAGAGCGGAGCTGAAACCGGACAGAGACAGGGTCAGACCCAGCTGTTGCCCGGCGGTATCGACCAGGGTGACCTGCGCTTCGGCCCCCCCGGCCTGAAGCGTGCCGATCTGCGCCTCGGACAGGACGAGGGCGGCGACGCAGCCCGCGGGCAGGCAGGTCTCATAGTCCAGCGCGGCAAGGGCGGTGCCATCCACGTCCACCTTGACCCCCCCCTCGCTCAGCTTCAACCCGAAGGGGGGGGTAATCAGCGTCAAACCGGTCTGGTCACCCGCACGACGCACCAGTACCGACAGCACCCGGCGGCCGCTGTCGGCCTGGGTCAACTCCTGCACCATCTCGCAGGCCTGTTCCGCCTGCCCCCCCTCGACCGCCGCACATCGCACCGTCCAATCCTGATAGGTCACGGCAAGCGAACTGGGCGCGGCCTGCTGCGCCAGAATCGCAGGAGCGCAAGACAAGGTCAGCCCTGCAACCAGCGCCGCGCCCCCCCGCATCATCCGATTAATCATCTTCCCGCCTCCGTCGCGATTGGAACCTTGCTTCAACTGTCCGGACCAAGCCTTTGATCCATCACACCAAGACTTGCCCCCCCAACCTGCAGCGCATTGCCAGAGGTTTACGCCCTACCAGGCCAAGCGAACACCAAGCGACATCGCCAGGCCGCGATCCCCCCCGGCAGAGCCGCCGCCCAGCGGTCTGCGGTAACTGCCTTCTGCATAGACCTCTTGACCGCGCGCAAAGGCCCAGCGCCCGCCCAGGCCAAGCTCTCCCCCCCAGGTGCGCGGCCCGGTGGCGGTCAGCGCAGACCCGGCGACCTCGACCCGATCGACATCCGACAGGTCGTGGCTGATGCCTGCCATCAGGTGGAACGGATGCTGCCTGCGCCCCCCCTCGTCCCCCCCAGAGCTGACCGGCGTGGCGACCGGTCCGAACTCATAGGTCACGGCCACCCGCCCGATCACACTGTCATTCTGGCCAAGCACGATATCATTGCCCAGGCTGTCCTTGCCCTCACCAGCGTCAACACGGGTAAACCTAAGCTGGGCATGCGGCACCAATGCGCCATGCGGACCCAGCGCGATCCGGTGACCAGCCTCAACCCCCCCAAGCGCCCAAACCGTGCTGTCATGGCCACTCAGCAACGGTCCACTTGCAGAACTGGTCAGGTCGGTCCTCTGCCACCCCCCACACGACCTTGCAGATCGACCCATCCGCCGCCATCACCAAGCCACGTCAGAGACGCGCCCAGCCCCCCCCAGCCCTCGCTGTCAATCGACGCCCGGCCGGTGTCCGAGGCCACTGCCCCCCCCGCACGATCCCCCCCGTATGGATCGAGCCGCCCAGAACCCAATGCCCCCCCGGACCCGTTGTGTCTTGGCTGTGAAGTTCTATCCCGGCCTCGATCCCTGCCGCATCGCGCGAGGTCACCTGCGCCCCCCCGGACCCGGTAATCAGACTGGTGTCCTGCATATCACCGCTTATGCGCAGCCAGCCCGCAAACCGACCATCCGCAGACAGGCGTACCCGCGCATCCTGACGCATGGCAAGCGTCGGCAGAAGGCCGAACCCGCGCAAGACCGATGGCGTTGCTTCGACCGACGAGGACATGATCGAAAACCCTTCGGCAAGCACCCAGTCCCCCCGGCCTCCGTCAATTGCAGGTCATAGCCGAAGGCCCCCCCCTTGTAGATCGGCCCGCCCGCCAGCACGAAATCACCCTCACGGGTTGTTCCGTCAATGTCGACCAGAAGCACCGCCGCGCCATTGGCTTCACCGGTCGAGATATCCTGAACCGCGAGGATCGTTGGGGGGGCGTCACCCGGCAGCACATCGCCAGCGATGCTCAGCCGGTCCGCCGTTGCATTGGTGAAATCCACATCGACAAAGACGGTCCCGCCACCCGTGAAATCGCCGCCGACAGTCAACCGGTCCGTCGCCGCGCCGTTCTGCAGACCAACCTGACCGCCCAGCGTCAGCCCGCCCGCCAGCTCGACTTGCCCCCCCCAACAGGCCAAAGCGGCATCTACACCGATATCAACATGGCCCGCCTGCCAATCCCCCCCTGCGCCAATGCCCAACACCGTATCGCCCGCAAGCGAAATCTCTTCCCAGCCGGTCAGCGCCTCGGCCAAGAACCCCCCCTGACTGACATCTTCCAATATCAGCGCATCCCAGCCATCCACGCCAAAGGCATCGCCGCCGCCATTCAGCAAGCTGACCTGCGACAGATCCGCCCCCCCGGCGACCGAGAGGTCATCATCGCCCAGCCCCCCCAGCACAACCGCGCCGTCGATGAGCGCGCCTGAGGTCACGGTGGTCACGCTGTCCCCCCCGGCATCCGAGGTCAGCGCGACGCCCCCCCCGCACCTCGGCCCCCCCATCGCGCAACGTGACATGGGAGGTGCTGCCCGCCCCCCGCCCAGAACCGCCAGCGCAACATCGCCGGACAGCTGACCGGACAGGTCCAGGGCGGTTTCCCCCCCCGATACATTTTGCGTGCGCAAGCCAAGCGTTCCCCCCCCGGCGATCGCGCGCCCGTCGTCAAGCACCAGGTCAATTCGTCCGGCCTGCCCACGCGCAAGGTCCAGGGCCACACCACTGTCGGCCACAAGGTTTCCGGCCAGCGCCAAGGTCAGGTCGCCCACTCCGCCATGCAACGCGGCAACGCATGATCTGTCCCACTGACCGCAGCAAGATCAAGGTGCAGAGCCCCCCAGAGGTCGTGCCGGTCTGCACCGCCACACCCGTGCCTGCTGTCGCCACAACCGAACCGGCCACACCAATGTTTGCATCGCCCGTGCCCGCGTGCATCACCTCCACGCCCGATGCGCCTGAGATCGCATTTTGCAAATCCAGCTCCACCGCGCCTGAGGCCGCACCGGTCGTGACCTGCACCCCCCCGGCACCGCTGCCCGCCTGGATCGCCCCCCCACTGGTGGCAAGCCGCATATCCCCCCCGGCCCCCCCCAGATGGGTGATGCCAACGCCCGTCTGGCTGGCAACAACATCGGCCAAGGCCACATCCACCGCGAGCCCGGACGGGGGGCGGCGGCAGGCACACCGCCGGGCGCGGCGGTCTCGACCAAGACGCCATGGCCACCCTGACCGGCAATCCGCCCGATGGCCGTCAGGTCGATCGCCCCCCCCGCGCCGCTGTGCAAAATGCTGATGCCCGTGCCATCACTGGCCTCGACCTCTCCCGACAGCGATAGCGCGATTGGCCCGCCTGCTCCGATGACCTGCACCCCCCCGGCCAGCGCCCCCCCTGAAATCGCGCCGCTGGCGTCAATCGAAACTGCCCCCCCTTGCTGATCCGAAGTTCCGTTTATCACCAGCCCTGCGCCGGTGCCGCCGCTGACCGGTCCCAGGACTGACAGGCTCACCGGACCCTGTGCGGACGTGGAGATGTCGATACCCGTTGTCCCACCTGACACCTCTGCAACTTCCAACACGGCCCCCCCATGCACCCCCCTGCGCCCAGATCAACCGCAAGCCCGGTGCCGCTGACGCCTCGGATCACCCCCCCGGCAGCGGTCAGGCGCACCGTGCCGCCCTGCGCGCCGATCACGGCCCCCCCGTGCTGCCCCCCCCTTCAACCGCCGCGCCACTGTCCAGGGTCGCGGTCAGACCGCCGCTGATCGCACGGGTTGTCAGCGCGCGCAGACCGATTCCATCCGCAGCCCCCCCTGCGGTGACCTGACCCGACAGACCCAGGTTCAGGCCCCCCCCGCGCCATTGTGTTCCACGTCGACCCCCCCAGCGCTGCCCGCGACAATATCCCCCCCCAGAAGCGACAGCGTGGTGCCACCGGTGCCCAGATTGCGGGCGACCAGCCCTGCGCCAGCCCCCCCGCTCAACCCTTGCGCCGCCACTGTCAGATCGGTGCCCGTCGCGCCGGTCTGCGCAAAGATCGCATGGCCCGTCCCTCCGGCGACCGCCCCCCCGTTGGCGGTGACGGACACGCCACCCGCGCCGATATTGTCCACAACAATCCCACCCGCCCCCCCGCCGCTGACCGACTGGGTTTCAACCGTGATACCACCGACGCCCGCGCCGCCGCCCGAGTTGCGCGCGACCACGCCTATGGCGGTGCTGCCCGTTGCTTCAACAAGCCCGGAGGTGGTGATCTGAATCGCCCCCCGGCCTGGCCCTTGTGATCGACAAGGATGCCCCCCCCGCCTGCCCGCTGACGGCGGCCACATCCACAGACACACCCGCCTGCGTCGTCGCCCCCCCCTGTTCGATCCACAGCCCATGCCCCCCCACAGCCCCCCCGGTCAACGCCCCCCCGTCTGACAGCACCTGAACCGCACCAAGACCTTGGTTCAAAACGGAAACCCCCCCTTGGCCGCTCCAACCGCCGAGCGCAGGCTGACCGTCACATCCCTGCCCGCGCCCGCGACCTCTGCCCGCAACCCGTCGCCTGACAGGCCGCGCACCATCCCTGTCCCGATCACGGACAGACGACCGCCGCCGACGCTGGCCCCCCCAATGCCATGCAGACTGCCTTCGACCAAAGCCCCCCCCAAGCCGACTGTCGCCGTGCGGGTGCTGGTCGCACTGCCGCCGGTTGACAGCAATGTCACGCCATTGCCGCCGGTGCCACGCACCGACGCGCCCGATTGCACCGCCAGGGACAGGTTCCCCCCCGCGCCCTGGTGGGTCAAGCCAACGCCGTTGCCGCCCGTGCCCAGAACCGAAGCCCCCCCGGACGTCACGGTCAGACCCGTCCCGCCATTGCCCAGGTTGGACGCGCGGATCGCGTCCCCCCCCTGACCGTCGACACTGGCAACCGACAGATCCATGCGCCCGCCTGCCGCACCGTTTTCAACCAGAATTCCCTGGCCACCCGCGCCGGTGACCATGGCCCGCGAAGTCAGCACCAGATCACCTGTGCCGCCATTGACGGCGTACACCCCCCCCTGCACGGCACCCTGAACCGCGCCATCGGTTGTAATCGAGACACCTCCTCCTGCGCCGGGCGACAAAACCGAGTTGAGCGCGGTGATGCCCGTGCCCGTCAGTCCCGTCACCGCACCGTTGGCGGTCATCGTAATCCCACCGCTTGCCCCCCCATCATGCACGGCGCGAATGCCGTCCTGAGCACCGGTAATCTCGTTCACCGTCAGCACCACCTCTCCGCTGCCCGTCGTGCCGACACCGGCCTGAACACCGTTCCCCCCCCGACCCCCCCGGCAATCACCCCCCCGGTAGAGGTCAACCGCACCGCACCCGTCCCGTCCTGCGTCACCGCAACACCACGAAGCGCGCCGGAAACCGAGGTCACCGAGGCATCGACCCCCCCCGCCGCGCCGCTGCGACTTTCGACAATCAGCCCACTGCCGGTGCTGCCAATGATCGCGCCTGCCGCAGCGACTTCAAGAGCACCACCATGATTGACCAAATGCGCGCCATCGGTGCCCCCCCCGCAGGACACTGCCCGCGCCGGTGGCCAATCGCAGAGTACCGGTGCCGTAATCCGTCAGCACAGCCCCCCCCGCATCGGAGGCGGAGCTCGCCCCCCCGCCCACCAGTGTCACATCCAGGCCGCCATTGCCCAGGGTGCTGGCCGAAATCGCCGCGCCGCTGCCCCCCCCGGACAAGCCCGGTGGCCACCAGAGACACTTCGCCACTGCCGTGTTGAGACAGCAAAATCCCCCCCTGCGCGCCGCCGCTGACCGCGCCGGTTGCCAGGGTCAGGTCTCCGCTGCCGCCGCTTTGCAAAACGCGCAAACCTACTCCGGTGGTGCCCGCCAGATTGCCAGCACCGGTTAGGGTAACGCCCCCCCCATTGCTGACGGCCACATCCAGCCCGTCCTGCGCCCCCCCGGTCAGGGACACACCAGCGGCCAGGTCCAGCACCACACCACCGCTGCCGCCCGCCACCCGAACCGCGTCACCACCATGACCGGTAACAGAGCCACCAAGCGTCACATCCACAAGCCCGTCCGGCGCAGAGATCACCAGCCCCCTCACCGCCACTGACCGCGCCTGTTCCCGTCACCACGGAAAGCCCCCCCGCCGAGGTCCCCCCCGCCGCGACATCCACCAGGATACCAGTGCCATTCACCAGGTCGGTTGCGCTTACTGCGCCCACACCGGTTTCAACGCGCGTGCTGCCCGCGCCGCCCTGCGTAAGACGAATACCATGGCTGGCACCTGTCACTGCACCGCTGGCGGTGACCTCGGCAGCCCCCCTGCGCCAGCGGTGCCCAGCACGGTCAGGTCGACCCCCCCGCCCCCCGTTCGTTCCGGTCACCGTTCCGGTGGATTGCACCCGCGCGGACCGGTGCCTTCCAGCCGGGCAACGATGCCCCCCCCTGCGGCCCCCCCGTTGACCCCCCCGGCGACAGCAATGTCCAACCCGGTGCTCCCGGTCTTGGCCACGGCCTCGACCCCCCCCACGCCAGCGGAAGAGGTCACATCCCCCCCATCCAGATCCACCCGCAACACCCCCCCTGCAGCGCTTTCGGCCACAACACCGCCCTGAGCCCCCCCTGAGATCAGGCTGCCCGCCACCGAAGTCACGCTCACCCCCCCGCCTGCACCAAAGCCCCCCCCGTTTGTGACAGTGACACCAAGGCCGTTCAGCCCCCCCGTTACATACCCGCCCACGGCCACCGAAACCCCCCCGCCATGGCCTGCGTTCACAGCGGCGACACCCGTGCCCTGTCCCACAACCGCCCCCCCGGTACCTGTTGTGACCGAAACCACGCCGCTGGCACCGGCCGTATTGCTGACCGAGATCGCCGCAACATCCGTGGCCCCCCCACCGATCAGCCCCCCCCGTGACCCCCCCACCCGAACCGGTCACCACAGTCAGCGCACCCGTACCTTGTTGATCCACCATGATCGCACCGGCCTGGTCCGAGGTCACAGCGCCCTGAAGGGTCAGGTTGATCTCGTCTCCGTGGCCGGTGGCTTCAACCCCCCCGGTGCCGGAGACCGCACCAATGGGTCCGCTCAGATCCACCTGGATATCCCCCCCGGTCGTGCCCATCCCCCCCGGACTGCCACCGCGCAGGACAACACCGCCGGCCGTACCGGAAATGGCGGCGGTTCCATCCAGCACAATGTCACCGCCCGCCGAATTTGACAGATCAATGCCAAGCCCGGACAGGCCCGTTCCGGAAACCGCGCCACCAAGCGTGACATCCACCGCGCTCATCGGGGGGGTTGTGTTGGTGACCCAGAGCGCCGTGCCCTCGGCACTGAGCACATCCAGCCCCCCCGCACCGTTCACAACCACACCCAGCCGCTAATAAAGCGCGATCGCCCCCCCCAAGCCGGTGCTGTCCGCTGTGGTCAGGCCGAAACCGGGGGGGGCAAGGTCCACCACAACCGGTTGACCTGCGACCCCCCCACCCAGGAAGGCACCCGCCTCGCCGCCCACGGCGGCACCGCTGCACAGCCATTGTCCATTGCCTTGGTCGGCACACCCGCCGGCCACCACCGGGGGGGCGGCCCCCCCCATCAGGCTGACGGTCAGCGCCATGCCCAAGGCCATGCCCAGCGCGGCGACGCTCACCCCCCCGGCCTCAGAGCACCCAGTTTGTTTTCTGGCTCGTGCCTGCAGGGGGGGCAGACGCGCATGGCAAGGCATCTGATGAGGAGCATTACGGTCAGAAATGGCCAATCGCCGGAGCACGTTTCGCGCCCCCCCGGTTGCGTATCCCTTCTGCCGATTAGGCCAGCCCGTCGCGGCAGCTGCTGCGGGCCTGACGGTCATCCACCGTCTCCTCCACCTGCGGGTCGCAACCCTGTTCCCCCCCCGTCCCGGACAGGCATACTCCCGAGACCAATCTCTCTTCAACGCACATGGGCCTGCGTGCCTGACACAGTGCCCCCCCATCCAGGTTCTAGCACAGGGTGAAACGCTGACAAAATGGTGAATGCGTGTACGGCTTAGATAGCGGACGCAAGGCGACCTTTGCGTTCCTCTTTGATTGCAAGCACTTTGGCATGATCGCCCCCCCCGCAGGAAGTCGGCAGGATATTCAGCAACTCCCGGATGTATCCATTGGGTAGGCGGTGTTTTGCGGCCTATTCGGCAGCTTCCACCCCCCCATCGGACAGATCGGAAAGAATCACATTCTCCTGACCCGCGGCATGCCCCCCCTCTCCGCCCGCCATGGCCGGATCGAAGAATGTGGCCTGCGCACGACCACCATCCTTGGAGGCATAGAGCGCGATATCCGCATCCTCCAGCATCTGCTCCGCCGCAGGATCCGGATAAAGGTCGATTCTACCATGCCGATGCTGGCAGAAATGCGACAGACGTCGCCACGGAAATCGACCGGCTCTTCAAGACGAGCGATCATGCGTTCGGCAATGGAAAGAAGCCGCTTGCGTTCGATCAGCCCGGGAAAGACAAGCACAAACTCGTCGCCGCCCACCCGGGCGACCGTGTCATCCTCGCGGGTTTCCTCCAGCAAAATACGCGCGACTTCCTGGAGCACATGGTCCCCCCCGGCCGCATGGCCCAACGTATCATTGACCGCCTTGAAGTGATCCAGATCCAGGTGCATCAGGGTGAACGGCATGGCGCGGCTGATCAGACGATGCAGCACCTGGTCCAACGACAGCCGATTGGCCAACCCAGTCAGCATATCGGACCCGGCACGCGCCATGGCCTCGTCCTTTTCCCCCCCCTGCAGCTTGGTCGATAGCTGCCCGCTGGCCGCCTGGGCCAGGGATTTCGACTCCATGATATAGAGCATTTCCAGGGTCAGATCCGTGGGCGCGAAATCGGATCCAGCCAGGCCGTACCGCGCCACCGCATCAATCACAGATATGCCAAAGCTGAGGTTCAGAAGAACCATGTTCTCGCCGGGCAGGCAGACCGCCGTTCCGATCAACTGGGTTGCGTGGTCGTCACGCAAACGGACATAGATCTTGACCCCCCCTTCATTGGCGCAGACATCCGCAATCGACTGGATCCGCCGGGGGGGGCGACGCAATTCGAACGCACGCAGAAAACTCTGCTTCCATGTCCGGGAAGGCAGTACCTTGGCCAGGGTCGGCCCCCCCACGTGGCGGATCACCCCCCCGCGGGCATCCACCAGCAGGTTCATGGGCATCATCTGATCAAGACTTGCCATTTTCAGGGCGATGCTTGTCCCGGGGGGGGTCAGCCCCCCCTGCATCCGCCCGCGTGTCACCTGTTTGGTCATGCGCCCGCTCCCACGGCCAGATCAAAGGCGCGCCCTTCCTGGAAACCGATATCCAGAAGGCTGATCGAAATCGTTTCCTCCTGCCCCCCCGAGCGCCCGACATAGTCGAGCAACGCAAGCGCGCCGTAGTCATCAGCCAAGGCACGCAGCATGCCCAGGAAAACATGGGCAAACCCAGCCATCTTGTTGGTGACCTTCAGGGTAAACTCACCACTGCCATGTTCCATGAGCTCAAGCTCCGGCAGTTCCAGTTCCGGCACCGCCAGGCGGGCGCGTCCCGGCAGATCGTCGAGCGAATGCAGAAAATCCTCGTAGTCAACACCCCCCCCGAAGCGCAACAGCCGACGCACCCGTTCCGAGCTTTCATGGGTCACCATGAACGTGCCCAGATCCTCCAACAGATCCTCCCGCCGTTTATCCAGCCGCGCGGAGGCCACGGCAAGGACCCGGTCGGTCAGCGCATCCTCATAGAAATACATGGGTTCGAAACTGTCGAACCCGCAATCAATCTCCTCCATCACCGCGGACCAATGCCCGTCGCCATAGGTGCGGCGAAGGAAGTTCTCCAACGACCTGTTGATCAGACCGTGCATGAAACTCACCCTCTATTAGTTTCAAGCAGGTTACGGGGGGGCAGGAGTTAAGAAACGGTTCGTTCCTATTCGAAAGACCATATACGCGATTGCCGATATGTCTGTGGGCACATAGGGTCGGGATTGAAACGAGGCCGCCCGGTGACGAAAGGCCTTGCCGATGTCCAGGCGACCCTGATGAGGTCAGAAATCCGTAGGCGCGCCACCCTCGGCTTTGCGGCGGTCGACGAAAGCTTCCAGTTCCTCGCGGATTGCGGCATCCATCGGCGGGGGGGCCTCGAATTCGGCGATGATTTCCTTGAACTTGCGATGCGCGCGTTCGGCCGTCCAGGTGCCGCCATTGGCCTCCCAGGCTTCATAGTTGGCCCAGTCCGACAGGAAAGGCTGGTAGAAGGCGGTGGTATAGCGGTCCTGCGTGTGTTGCGTGCCAAAGAAATGACCGTCATTGCCCACTTCGCGGATCGCATCCAGGGCGATGTCTTCGGGCGTGGTGGCCCAGGTGACCGGCTCCATATAGCGTTGGATCTGCTGCAGGATCTCGCAGTCCATGACAAATTTCTCGGGGGGGCTGGCGATCAGCCGCCTTCCAGCCAACCAGCCGCGTGATAGACCATGTTGGTGCCCGACTGCACCGAAGCCCAGAGGCTGTTCGAGGTCTCCCACACGCTCTGCCCATCCGGCACATTGGCCGCACAGACGCCCGATGACCGCATCGGCAATCCGTAGAACCGCGCCATCTGCCCGGTCATCTGGGTCGAGCGCATGTATTCCGGCGTGCCGAAGGCGGGCGCGCCGGTCTTCATGTCCACGTTCGAGGTAAAGGTGCCGATCACACAGGCCACGCCCGGGTTCACATATTGCGCCAAGGCAATCGCGCAGAGCCCTTCGGCCAGCGATTGGGCCACGGCACCCGCCATGGTCACCGGGGGGGCCATGGCACCTGCAAGCGTGAAGGGCGTCACCACCAGCCCCCCCTGCCCACGGCGCGCCAGCCGCAGCCAGCCATCCATCATCGGGTAGTCGTGTTTCAGGGGGGGCGAGGTGGAATTGATGTTCGTGTACATCTTGGGCGAGGCATCGAACTCCTCCTGGCTCCAGCCCCCCCCGCGATGCGCACCATCTCCATCGCGTCCTCGACCCGTTCCTTACCCAGGCTGTAGGCATGGGGGGGCACCTTGTCGGTCAGCGTCAGCTTGTCATAGAGCACGTCAAGGTGGCGCACGCTGGCATGCACGTCCACCGGTTCCACCGGATAGCCGCCAGCAAAGTGTATGCAGTTGAAATACTGTGTGAGTTTCAAGAGGTTGGCGCATTGCTCGCGGTTGCCGGGCACCTTCTTGCCCAACTCCATATCCCAGTAGTTGGGCGGGGGGGAGGACACGTTACCGAAAATGATGTTGCGCCCACCAATGGTGATCTTGCGATCCGGGTTGCGGGGGGGCATGATGTCGAACTGGCTTGGGGGGGCCTTGGCGACCATCTCCATGATCCAGTCACGCCCCCCCATGCGCACATTGTCGCCATCAACGATGCAGCCCGCCTCGCGCAGAAGCTCCTTGGCCTCGGGGGGGTTGTAGAACTCGATCCCGATCTCTTCGAGGATGGTCATGGCACCCTCATGGATCGCCTGGATACCTTCTTCGGTCAGCGGTTCGGTGGGCGCATCCATGTTGACCGGAATGCGCCAATCCATCTGCTGAATGGCCCCCCCTGTCGGGCGGGCGTGGCCTGCGCGGCCGCCGGCGCGGCGGCGTTTGGGTCGGTCTGCACACATGGTCGGCTCTCCTGTTCGTTTCACCCACGATGGCCGGGTGCGCGCGCGCGCCAATTCGGTTTCCGACAAAGGATGTCGTTTTCGGGGGGGGATGAAGGGACGTTCACAGCCTGCGAGATCGTGGAATTTGCTTGCCAGCGGCACATTTACCTCTCCAGATATGCACCAAGGAGGACCCCCCCATGACCGCCACCCTGTTTCAGCCCCCCCTGCGCCTGGGGGGGCCAATGGAGATCCGCAACCGCATCGTGTCGACCGGGCATGACACCACCCTGCCGACGGATGATCGCGTGAACGACGCGCTGATCGCTTATCACAGGGCGCGGGCGGCGGGCGGTGTCGGGCTGATTGTCAGCCAGGTCACCGGGGGGGTGCATGAGACCGCACGCTATACCTCGCATGTGCTGATGGGGGGGGTTGATGACGGCTGCATTGCAGGTTTCGCGGAGCTGGCCCAAGCGGTGCAGGCCGAGGGGGGGGCAAAGCTGGTGGTACAGCTGTTTCACCCCCCCGGCCGCGAGATCATGGAGACCTCGGACGGCACCCTGCCGGTGGCCTATGCTCCTCTGCCGTGCCGTCCGAGCGGTTTCACACCATCCCACGCGCTTTAGGTGTGGAAATGATCGACGAGATTATCGCAGGATACGGCGCGGCGGCTGCTCGGATGGAACGCGCAGGCGTGGACGGGGGGGTCGAGCTGGTGGCCTCACATGGCTACCTGCCCGCGCAGTTTCTGAACGCGCATGTCAATCTGCGCACGGACGGTTGGGGGGGCGGCGCGCTGGAAGGTCGCGCGCGGTTCCTGTTGGAGGCTTTGAAGGCGATCCGCGCCGCAACCGGACCGGGGGGGTTCGCGGTCGGGCTGCGCATCACCGGTGAGGAGCATGACGATTTGGGCGTGGAAAGCGCAGAGGTTCTGCAGGCCATTACCCTGGCCACGCCCCCCCATCTGGACTATGTCTCGATAGCCGAGGGCAGTTCGGCGACGCTGGGCGCTTCCGTGCATATTGCCCCCCCGCCAATGTTCTTTGACCCCCCCGGCTATACCGCGCCCTTCGCCGCGCGGGTAAAACAGGCCATTGATGTACCGGTGATCGTCACCGGTCGGATCAACCAGCCGCAGGAGGCCGAGGCGCTGCTGGCCGCCGGTCACGCCGATGCCTGTGGCATGACACGCGCGCTGATTTGTGATCCCTCGATGCCCGCGAAGGCCGCCCAGGGACGGTTTGACGACATTCGCGCCTGTATCGGCTGCAACCAGGCCTGTATCGGGCATTTCCACAAGGGCGTGCCGATCTCCTGCATTCAACACCCGGAAACGGGGGGGCGCGAACTGACCTATGCCGCCCTGCCCCCCCCGGCTGATCCGGTAAAGGATGTGGTGGTTGTGGGCGGCGGCCCGGCCGGAATGAAAGCCGCTGCCGTGGCCGCTGCGCGCGGGCACCGGGTGGTGCTGCATGAGGCCGCCGCCCAGCTGGGCGGTCAGGCGATCCTGGCCCAGGCCCTGCCCGGCCGTGCCGAGTTCGGCGGGATCGTCACCAACCTTTCGCGGGAAATGGCGCTGGCCGGGGGGGTCGATGTGCACCTGAACAGCCCCCCCGCCACACTCGACACCCTGCGAGGTGCCGATGCGGTCATCCTTGCCACCGGTGCCACCCCCCCGCGTATCCCGGACGGGTTCGAGGCCGACGAGGCCCATGTGGTCAATGCCTGGGACGTGCTGCGCGGCACGGCCAACCCCCCCGGTGGGTCGGTGGTGATCGCCGACTGGCGCGCGGATTGGATCGGGCTTGGCCTGGCCGAGGCGATGGCGGCTTCGGGCCGTAGGGTGCGGCTTTGCGTGAACGGGATTGCGGCAGGAGAGCTTCTGCAAAGCTATGTGCGCGACACCATGGTGAAACGCGCCCTGTCGCTGGGGGGGGTCGAGGTCATTCCCTACGCCCGGCTGTTCGGAGCGGATGGCACCACAGGCTATTTCCAGAACATCGCCACCGGCGAAGCATGATCCTGGAGGACATGGACACGTTGATCCTGGCCCAGGGTCACAAGGCGGACTGTGACCTTCTGAGCGTCTGCGAAGCCGCTGGCCTGCCGGTCACCGGCATTGGCGACTGCCTTGCCCCCCCACGCACGGCGGAAGAAGCGGTTCTGGAAGGGCTGCGGGCGGTTGGACAGTCTAGCGACAGGCCAACCGCACCATGCGCGCATGCTGAACGCAAAACAATCAAGCGACCAGTTTAAAAATATTAAATAATTTTCGCCAACGCTGGGGGGGCGCGGGGGGGCTGCGCCCCCCCGCGCGTCGCTTTCAGCCGCGCAGCCAGGTTTCCAGATGGCCGATATCCGGCAGCACGACATCCGCATGCGGGGGGGCAAGTTCTGCCGCATCCGCGATCCCGGTCAAAACGCCCACGGTCTGCATGCCCGCTGCCCGGCCCGCGTGAAGATCATGCAAGCTGTCGCCCACCATGACCACCCGTGCGGGATCAAGCCCCCCCGTTTCAGCGGCAAAGCCCAGGCACTGGCCGGGGGGGTCCGGCTTGAACCCATGGCCACTGTCATAGCCCGCGATGAAGTCAAACTTCTCGGCCACGCCCGCGCCGCCCAGATGGGTCAAGGCGGGGGGGCCCTCGGCATCATTGGTCGCCACACCCAGTTTCAGCCCCCCCATCGCCCGCAGCCCATCCAGAAACGCCCTCAACGGCACCGCTTCGGCCTGCGGGGGGGTTTTCGAGGCTTCTTCGTTCAGCGCCGCTTCCAGCTCATCCAGCGGCATGTCGATATGTTCGCCCATCGCCACCACGATCTCTTCCGGCGTATAGGCGATGACCAGACTGTCGGGCGCAAACGCGCCGGTGTCCATGTCATAGCCCATGACCTCGGCCACACGCCGGGCATAGGCGTCATCGTCGCCGCACAGCCGGTCCAGAACCGCCTGTGCCCAGCTGGCCCAGGTCGCGCCGAAGTGAAACAGCGTGCCGTCCTTGTCGAAGATCACCCCCCCATCTGCCCGCATCACCCGGCCTCCTCAGTCCAAAGCGCGCAGGCGCTTGATCAGCGACGAGGTATCCCAGCGCCCGCCGCCCAGTTTCTGCACGTCCTTGTAAAACTGATCGACCAGTGCCGTCATGGGCAGGGCCGCGCCATTACGCTCGGCCTCTTCCAGGCAGATTGCCAGATCCTTGCGCATCCAGTCCACCGCAAAGCCGTGGTCGAACTTGTCATCCGCCATGGTCTCGTGCCGGTTCACCATCTGCCAGCTGCCCGCCGCACCGCCCTGGATCACGTCAACCACCTGGCGCACGTCCAGCCCTGCCTTTTCGGCGAAGTTCAGCCCCCCCTCGGACAGGCCCTGCACAAGGCCCGCGATGCAGATCTGGTTGACCATCTTGGTCAGCTGTCCCGCCCCCCCGGTGCCGCCCAGGCGCTTGATCACCCGGCCATAGGCCTGCATTACCGGTTCAGCCTTGTCGAAGGCGGCCTGATCCCCCCGCCGCACATGATGGCCAGCACGCCGTTTTCCGCCCCCCCGGCCTGCCCGCCGGAGATCGGCGCATCGACAAACTGCCCGCCCTGGGCTGTGGCCTGAACCGCCAACTCTTCGGTCACGGCAGCCGACACGGTGGTGTGATCCACCACGACCGCGCCCTGCCCCCCCATTCCCGCAAAGGCCCCCCCATCCGGCCCGGTGCAGACCGAACGCAGATCGTCGTCATTGCCGACGCAGATCATGATGAACTCGGCCCCCCCTTCGGCGGCCTCACGCGGGGGGGTGCGGTGGGCGCTGCCACCATGTTCCGCAGCCCAGGCTTCGGCCTTGGCAAAGCTGCGGTTGTAGACCACCACCTCGTGCCCCCCCGCCTTCACCAGGTGCCCGGCCATCGGGTAGCCCATGACCCCCCCCAGCCCCCCCAGAAACGCGCATTTCGCCATCATGCCCTCCTCCGCATGTGATCCCTGTTGCCTTCTACCTATCCTGCCGGTCGCAAAGGTCAAGCCGGGCTTTCCCGGCGTGGCGGGTGGGTGGCCACAGGTCCTTCCTCACGCGCAAGACCGGCCAGGGTGGGAGCCAAGCCGGGAAAGCCTGGCCTGCCCCCCCGCGCGCCGTGTCGCCGCTGCCCGCCGACCCGGTGTCCAACCGATTGAAACGCCCCCCCGCGAAGCCCGTTATGGAAAGAAGCGTTTTCCCCCCCGGGATGGACTTAGAACACATGGCGCTTCTGTTTCGCTGGCTTGTCAGGATCATCGTGACCCTCATCGCCCTCACGGTGGTGGGCATCGGCATGGTCTATTACCTCGCCGCGCAGTCCCTGCCCGACTATGACACGACCCGTCCCGCGCGGGGGGGCCTGCACGACCGGGTCGAGATCGTGCGCAACAACGCCAATGTGCCCCCCCATATCTTCGGCACGAATGACGAGGACGTCTTCTTCGGCCTCGGCTATGCCCATGCCCAGGACCGGCTGTGGCAGATGACCATGATGCGCCGCACCGCCCAGGGTCGCCTGTCCGAAGTCTTTGGGGGGGCCCGCACCCTGGAGGTGGACGAGCTGATGCGCCGCCTCGACATCTACCGCTTGGCGCAGCAGGCCGTGGCGGTGCAGGACGACGATACGAAGGCCGCCCTGCGCGCCTATGCCCGCGGGGGGGTCAATGCCTGGCTGCAACGGGTGAATGACGAGGCCCTGGGACGCGGCGCGCCGGAATTCTTCCTGTTCGCACCCGACATCGCCCCCCCCTGGCAGCCCGCCGACAGCCTTGCGGTTCTGAAACTGATGGGCGTTCAGATGGCGGGCCACCTGCAGGAGGAGGTGCTGCGCGCCCGCACCGGCCTGGCCCTGTCACCCGACCGGTTGCAGGACATCCTGCCCGACATGCCCGGCAATGGCGTGGCCGCCCTGCCCGATTTCGCCAGCCTCTTTCCCGGCGTCGATCCGGCACGCGACTTCGCCGCCCATACGCCGCGCCGCGAACGCCCCCCCTTCCTGTCTCCCGTCGCCCCCCCGCGCGGGCTGGCGGGCGCATCTAACGCCTGGGCCGCCGCACCGGCGCGGTCTGCCGCTGGCGGCACGCTTCTGGCCAACGACCCGCATCTGGGGGGGCTGTCCGCCCCCCCATCGGTCTGGTACCTGGCACGGCTGGAGCTGTCCTCTGGCGGGGGGGTGATCGGCGGCACCATCCCGGGCATGCCGCTGGTTCTGGCCGGGCGCAGCGCAGATTTCGGTTGGGGGGGGATCACCAGCTCCTACCTGGACGATCAGGACATCTTCATCGAAGAGCTGAACCCGGCCGACCCGTCCAAGATCCGCACCCCCCCGGATGGCTGGGCCAGGTTGGAGCGCCGACCGACAATCATCCAGGTCAAGGACGCCCAACCCGTCACGATCACGCTTGAATGGAGCCCGAACGGCCCGGTCCTGCCCGGCCACCTCTATGACTTGGGCACGGTAACCCCCCCGCGTGGACATGTCGCCGCGATCGGTTGGACACTGTTGACCTCCGAGGACCGGTCGATGAGCGCGGGGGGGCTTGCCCTGATGCGCGCCCATTCGATCCGCGAGGGCATCGCCGCCGGGCGCATGTATACCGCCCCCCCCAGCCAGAACCTGGTGATGGTGGATGCCGAAAACATCGCGATGAAAACCATCGGCGCGATGCCCCCCGCCGCGATGCGGGCCACCAGTCCAAGGGCCGCCTGCCCGCCCCCCCCGGCTGGCGCGTGGAAAACCACTGGATGGGGGGGATCGAACCCTATGCCGCCAACCCGCAATATGTCGCCCCCCCGCGCGGCGGCATTGTCGGCAACACCAACAACAAGATCGTCGACCGCCCCCCCTTCCCGCGCCATGTCAGTTTCGACTGGGGGGGCGACAGCCAGCGCGTGCAGCGCTGGGAACGGCTGATGCAGGGGGGGCGCAAGGTGCATACGCGCGAAAGCTTCATCGAGGCGCAGCTGGACACAGTGTCCACCACCGCCCGCACCCTTCTGCCGCTGGTCGGCGCGGACCTGTGGTTCACCGGTGCCGCCGCGCCCGAAGGCACGCCCGAGCGTAATCGGCAACGCGCCCTGACCCTGCTGGCCGACTGGAACGGCGAGATGAACGAGCATATGCCCGAGCCGCTGCTGTATGCCGCCTGGATGCGGGCCCTGCAGACCCGACTGATCCGTGACGAGTTGGGCCCGCTGGCCGCGGAGTTCACCCATGTTGAACCGTTGTTCATCGAACGGGTCTACCGGGACGTCGATGGGGGGGCCGGCATCTGGTGCGACGTGGTGCAATCGGCGACCACCGAAACCTGCACCGAGATGGCGCAGGCCGCTCTGGATGACGCGCTGTTGTGGATTTCAGAACATCACGGCAGCGCCTGGGAAGCGCTGCGCTGGGGGGGCGATGCGCATCAGGCCCATCAGGACCACCCGGTCCTGGGTCAGGTTCCCGGCCTGCGCTGGGTGGTGAACATCCGCCAATCGACCTCGGGCGGGGGGGACAATACGCTGAACCGTGGGTTGACCGCCGGCACCGGCCGCGACCCGTTCCGCAATGTGCATGCGGCGGGCTATCGCGGGGGGGTCTATGATTTCGCCGATCCCGACAGCTCGCTCTTTATCACCTCGACCGGGCAGTCGGGCCATTTCCTCAGCCGACACTATGACGACCTGGGCGAGCTGTGGCGACGTGGCGAATATATCCCCCCCATGTCGCTGGACCCCCCCGAGCTTGCCCGCGCCGCTGCGGTTGGTGTAACCGTTCTGACCCCCCCGGCAAACTGACCTTTACGTAAGCGATACCCCCCCGCCGAATTGACGCCAAGTCATCCGGCTCAAACCCGCCGATCCGCAACCACGGGGGGGCGAACGGGCGTGCTTTTCCCCCCCCTATCGCTTCCAAAGCGCTTTGGGCAAAAAGCCCCCCCATCCGCCATTGTGCACCCCCCCCTGGGCGGGTGCCCGTCACTCACGGGAGGAAGGCCGCCGGGGGGGACACGGCGGCCTTCCACCGGGGGGGTGGATCACCCCCCCCGCCAGACAACGCACATCGAACCGGGTAGCGGGTCTCGCGCGTGCCGTGCACCGTCCTGAGAAACAACTCAAACTCCGCACGACACCCCCCCGTCGCGCAGGACATCGCAATCCCAAGACCATTGGCCTCGCCAAGCAGAAAGCGGATTCGTTTATCGTCATCGGACCTCAGAAACTGAAAGGCCTCATCAGGGTCCGGATATAACAGCATATCGGCCGCTTGCGCCTCAAGCGAGGTCATTTTCATCGACACGACCCGCACGGCATCCGGCTCAAAGTTGAAAAGCTCAAGCGTTATGGCACGTTCCGTGCAACGAACTGGTGTAACGGATACCGCCAGGGGGGGTGTCCCTTCAAGCGACCGGAAGGACCCGGCTATCTGCCAAAGCGGTACAAAAACAGCCACGGCAGCCGCCAGCGCATAGACATGCAGCAGCCAGCGTTTCCAGGGATTAAGAATGACACCGCAGGCACCACATCGCTTTGCCCCCCCGTGGTTCAAAGGGCTCTTGCACTCCGGACAGCTTGCCGGTGGAGAATCTGCGGACGACATTGGTAAATTCCTTTCCCTTCTAATGCCCTCACCTTAGGAGCGCTTGGGAAAGCCTGTCAAAGCGCCGCGTATTCCGCCTTTTGCCGTTCGGTCCAGGTCACGGTCAGTTGCCAGCCGGTTTCGTCCTGGGTCTCGTCTTCGACAACGCCTTTCTGGAACAACCAGGCGCGCTGGCGGCCTTCGGCAAAGGACAGCTGCAGGGTCTCGGTGGTGCGGGGGGGTTCGTCCAGGCCCGCCTCGATGGCTTCAAACAGTGCCTCCAGCCCCCCCTCACCGGTGATCGCAGAGGTCGCAAAGACTGATCGTTGCGGCTGGCTTCGATGCGGCGGGCGTCGGCCTCGTCAGCCTCCAGCAGGTCGAGCTTGTTCCACACTTCAAGCTTGGGCGTGTCCTCGTCCAGGCCCAGCTCGGCCAGGATGGCTTCCACGTCGCGCGCCTGTTCGTCGGTTTCCTCGGCCGAGATATCGCGCACGTGCAGCACCAGGTCGGCACCCAGCACCTCTTCCAGCGTCGCCCGGAAGGCGGCGACCAGCTGCGTCGGCAGGTCCGAGATGAAGCCCACCGTATCCGACAGGATCACCTTGCGGCCGTTGTGGTTGGTGGCCCCCCCCTGCCCGGTGCCGGGCAGTTCGATCTGACGCATGGTCGGGTCAAGCGTGGCAAAGAGCATGTCCTTGGCCATGACATCCGCCCCCCCGGTCACCCGGTTGAACAGGGTCGACTTGCCCGCGTTGGTATAGCCCACTAGAGCGACAATCGGGAACGGCACCTTGGCGCGCGCGGCGCGGTGCAGCTCGCGGGTTTTCACCACCTTTTCCAGCTGGCGGCGCAGGCGCGTCAGCTGGTCGTCAATGGCGCGGCGGTCGGCCTCGATCTGGGTTTCGCCGGGGGGGCCGCCCACAAAGCCAAGCCCGCCGCGCTGCCGTTCCAAGTGGGTCCAGGCGCGCACCAGGCGGGTACGTTGATAGGACAGCGCCGCCATCTCGACCTGCAACACGCCCTCGCGGGTGCGCGCGCGGTCCGAGAAGATCTCAAGGATCAACCCGGTGCGGTCGAGGATCTTGACCTTCCAGGCCTTTTCCAGATTGCGCTGCTGCACCGGGGGGGTGACAGGGCCGTCAATCAGCACCAGATCAACCTCAGCGGTCTTGAAGCGCTGGCCCAGTTCCTCGATCTTACCCGATCCGAACAGGTAGCCGGGTTGCGGGCGCGGCAGGGGGGGTACGACCTCCTGCCCCCCCGCGACCTCCAGATGCGGGAGCGCTGCGGCAAGCGCCACGGCTTCGTCAAGCGCCGGACCGGGTTTGCGGCGGTCGGGCTCGGATTTGATGTCGGGATGGAGCACCCAGGCCCGTGTGGGCCTGGCCTCGCTCGAATGCGGATCGGTCAGTTTTCGTCGCCGTCGTAAAGGTTGATCGGCTGGGTCGGCATGATGGTCGAGATCGCGTGTTTATACACGAGCTGCGACTGGCCGTCCCGCTTGAGCAGGACACAGAAGTTGTCGAACCAGGAAATCACGCCCTGCAATTTGACGCCGTTGATCAGGAAGATCGTGACCGGCACCTTGGTCTTGCGAACGTGGTTGAGGAAGGCGTCCTGCAGGTTCTGTTTATCGGCAGCCATCGCTTGTTTCCTTTTTTTCTATCGGACTGCCGGGACACGGCAGGGGGGGTATTAACCTTTCGAGCGAGTATGAAAAACTATTCCGGATGTTACCAGCCCAAAAATGCGGCAGTTTGAATGGGGGGGTGTATCACCCGCGCCACGTTTCCGGGTTCACCAGCGCGACGATGGCCAGGGTCTCCAGACGGCCCAACACCATGGCCCCCCCGGTCAGCACCAGTTTGGCTGGCACGGACAGGTCGGCATAGGAAATCGGTTCAACCGCCGCGATCCCGGCCAGCGGCCCGGTGGTGGTCAGGGCGGAAATGGTCAACACCATGGCGCTTTCAAACCCCCCCTCGCCAGTCAGCGAAAACAGCACCATGACCAGGGCCACGGACAGGGTCATCAGCATGAAGAACACCCAGGCCATATAGGCCCCCCCGCGGCCCCCCCGCATGTGGCGCGCCTCGCCCCCCCCGTGACCGCCGACCGAGTTCGGGTAGACCAGCTTGTCCATCTCGCGCATGCCATGCTTGTAAAGCGCATAGACCCTGAGAAGCTTCGCGCCCCCCCCGCCGTCGTCGCCACCCCCCCGCCACCGACCAGCGCCAGCCCCCCCATCAGGATCAGACCGGGGGGGGTCTGCAGCCCAGACCAGGTCTGGCTTGCCTCCCAGGCACGGCTTTCGAAACCGGTGGTGGTCAGGAAGCTCAGCACGGTAAAGACCGACCCCCCCCAGAAGGAGGCGAGACCGGCCAGCAGGTTCATCTCTTCGTCCACCTCGAAGGCCCCCCCGACCAATGGCGCGCGAACAGAAAGCCGGGGGGGATCGCCAGGATCAGAACGGCGGCCAGGCGCACCTCGGGATCATTTGCCAGGCTGGTCAGATCCGTGCTCATCCGGTCACGGGTAAAGGTCAGGCGCGAGATGGCGAAACACATGAAGACGGCCAGCATGACCTCACCGCCGAACCCCCCCGCACTGCCCCCCCCACCCGGCCCCCCCCGACCGGGGGGGAAATCCCGCTGGTGGCCAATGTGGACATGGCGTGGCAGATGGCCACGAAGGGACTGTCGCCGGCCAGCACAAGGCCCAACCAGAGGATCAGGGTCAGGCCGGTATAGACCGGCAACAGCTGCGCGCCATAGACGCGGATGCGCTGGCTCAGCTCGGCAACATGGGTGATCTGGCTGGTGTGTTTGCTCTCCGCCCCCCCCACATGCGACGCGCCCGCACTTCGAACCCACCAAGCGCCATGGGGGGGGCCAGGATGGCAATCGCACGACCCAGATGAACAGCCCGCCCATCCAACCGACCAAGCGCGCCACAGGTGCACGCTGTCAGGCAATCGGTCGGGGGGGTCGTCGAACAGGGTCGCGCCTGTGGTGGTCAGGGCCGACACCATTTCAACATAGGCGTTCAGGAAACTGGTGTTGCGCACCGCCTGATGAAACGGCACGGCCAGCATCAGCGGCAGGATCACAAACAGGCCCAGAAGCGCCAGCAGGTGGCGCGAGGGGGGGTGATTGAGCCGCGGCCGTCCCATCATCGCCAACGCCATGAAACTGGTCAGAAAACCGAACAGAAGCGCCCCCCCATACAGAAATACCCGCCCCCCCACATAGTGGTCGCGCACCAAAAGCCCATGCAGCCCCCCCGGCACCAGCATGGCCAAAACGCCGATCCCCCCCATCAGGATCACCAGCAAGGGCAGTTTGGCGATACGATCAAACATGCGCGGCTCCCGACGACCTCAGAAGAAGTCGATCGAAACCTGAAGCAGGCGTTCGACCTCGGGCACATCCGGGACATGGCGAACAGCACGATGACATCCCCCCCTTCGTCAATGCGCAGCGACCCGGTGGGTTTCATCACCTTCTCGCCTTTCTGCACCGCGCCAACCAGCACACCTTCGGGAAAGTCGATGTCGCGCACCTTGTGCCCGGCAATGGGCGAGGTCGACAGAACCTGTGCCTCGATCACCTCGGCCTCGGCGTCGCCGATCGAATAGACGCCGCGCACCCGTCCATGGCGGATGTGTCGCAGGATCGAGCTGACCGTGGTGGTGCGCGGGTTGATATAGGCGTCCACATCCAGCGGACCCATGAGCGACGCGAGCGAGGGATCATTGATCAGGCAGATTGACATCGGACAGCCCGCCGCCTTGGCCCGAACCGACGCCAACAGGTTGACCTTGTCGTCATCGGTAACGGCCAGAATCGCGTCGGCGCGGCTGACGCCCGCCTCTTTCAGGATGTCATTGCTCATCCCGTCACCGTTCAGCACCACGGTGCGTTCCAGCGCATCCGCCGCGATCTCGGCCACGTCGCGGTTCAGCTCCACCACCTTGGCACGGATCCGGTCGGTGCGGCTTTCCAAAGCCTGCGCCACCGCCAGTCCGACATTCCCGCCGCCCAGGATCACCACGCGCTCCTGCCGCTTGGTCGACTTGCCGAAAATCTCCAACGTACGTTCGACGTCCTCGGCCACCGAGACGACATAGACCTGGTCACCTTCAAACAACTGGTCCCCCCCCGGTTCCGGCGCAAACAGCGTGCCTTTGCGCCGTACCCCCCCCACGACGATGGCGCGCAGGGTGGAAAACAGGTCCGTCAACTGTCTGAGCGGCGTGTTCAGCACCGGGCAGTCGTCATCCAGCGCGACCCCCCCCATCAGCTGGGCGCGCCCGTCAAGGAAGCTTTCGGTATCAAAGGCAGACGGGGGGGCGGACAGGCGGCGCAACGCGGCATCGGCCACCTCGCGTTCCGGGCTGATCACCACGTCGATCGGCAGATGTTCACGGCGGTAAAGATCGGCGACAATCGCATCCAGATAGCTTTGCGCCCGCAATCGCGCAATCTTGCGCGGGACGGCAAAGACCGAATGGGCCACCTGGCAGGTGACCATGTTGACCTCGTCGGAATGGGTCGCGGCGATGATCATGTCCGCGTCGCGCGCGCCCGCGCGGTCCAGGATATCCGGATAAGAGGCATGTCCGGCGATGCCCTGCACATCCAGCGTATCCGTGGCGCGGTGAACCAGTTCGGGGGGGTTGTTGTCGACGACGGTGACGTCGTTCTTTTCCCCCCCCGACAAGTGGCGCGCGATCTGCCAGCCGACCTGGCCCGCGCCGCAGATGATGACCTTCATCGCTGTGCCCTTTCAATGACCGGCTTTGCTGGCATGGCAGACGGGACGGATCGCGTCAACCGCCTGCCCTGCCGCCATATCGCGCCGACGCTCAGACTTCTGCTTCGCCATCAGCCACATGGGCCACGCGCCCACCGGCCTTGGCCGATGTGACCACGCCCAGGCTCTTGAGCTTGCGGTGCAGCGCCGACCGTTCCATGCCGACGAAATTCGCCGTGCGGCTGATATTTCCGCCGAACCGGTTGATCTGGGTCAGCAGGTATTCGCGTTCAAAGGCCTCGCGCGCCTCGCGCAGGGGGGGCAGCATGGCCAACTGACCCGAGACAACGATGCCCTGCCCGCTGTCCTCTTCGCCGCCCTCGTTGCCCGGCAGTTCCGACGCTCGATGGCACCGGTGCCCTCGCCCAGGATCAGCACGCGTTCGATCACGTTCTTCAACTGGCGCACATTGCCCGGCCAGGTCATGGTCTGCATCATCGCCGCCGCCTCTTCGGACAGTTCACGCAACGGCAGGCCCTGGGCCTTGTTGAACCCGTCGATGAAATAGGCGGCCAGCTCGGGAATGTCCTCACGCCGCTCCGCCAGCGCGGGCACCGGGATCGGCACCACATTCAGGCGGTGATACAGCTCCTCGCGGAACGTGCCCGCGGTGATTTCGGCTTCGAGATCGCGATTTGACGAGGAAATCACGCGCACATCCACATTGATCTTATCGCTGCCCCCCCCAACCCGCTGGAACGCCTGGTCGACCAGCACACGCAGGATCTTCGACTGGGTGCCCGCGGGCATGTCGGCCACCTCATCAAAGAACAGAACGCCGCCATTGGCTTGTTCCAGAAGGCCCGGTTCAATGCCCCCCCGTTCGGCACTTTCACGACCAAACAGGACCTCTTCCATGCGCTCCGCTTCGATGGAGGCGGAGTTGACCGATACGAACGGCGCATGGGCCCGGTCGGAATTGGCATGAATGAAACGCGCAGCGATTTCCTTGCCCGCCCCCCCTGCAGGACCTGACAACAGCACGCGCCCGTTCGACTTTGTTACCTTTTCAAGCTGCGATTTCAAGGCCTTGAAAGCCGAACTTGACCCAATCATGTCGGCCGAGGCCGTGTCCTTGCGTTTCAGCTCGACATTCTCGCGCCGCAGGCGGCTGGTTTCCATCGCCCGCCCGATCACCACCATCAACTGGTCAATGTTGAAGGGCTTTTCGATGAAATCATAAGCGCCCTGTTTGATCGCGGCGACGGCGATTTCAATATTGCCATGACCCGAGATGATCACCACTGGCACTTCCGGGTGTTCGCGCTTGACCATCTTCAGGATGTCGATCCCGTCCATCGCTGAATCTTTGAGCCAGATATCCAGGATCATCAGCGCAGGCAGTTCGGATTTGACCTCTGCCACCGCCTCGTCCGAGGTGCCCGCCTTGCGGGTGGTGTAGCCCTCGTCCTCCAGGATATCCGAGATGAGTTCACGAATGTCGCGCTCGTCATCCACGATCAGAATATCACCCATGGCTCTGCCTCTGCTGTTCCCACACACTCGAAAATTCACTTGGTTCATCCTAGTCATGCCGCGCCCTCCTTGACCGGCAGGCGGATCACCGCCATGGCACCGGGATGGGCACCCTCGGCGAAGGGCTCCGCATCCTCCAGCACCAGCGTGCCGCCGTGTTCCTCGATGATCTTCTTGACGATCGGCAGGCCAAGACCGGTGCCCTTGTCGCGCGTCGTCACATAGGGTTCGAACAGGCGCGCGCGGTCCTCCGGCAAGCCGATCCCATTGTCCGAGATGCGAATCTCGGCGGTTTCGCCCTCCACGGTCATCGCCACGCGGATCTCGGGCGAATGCCCTTCCGGAGCACCCTTTTCCTGAAGGCTTTCAATCGCTTCGCCTGCATTCTTGATCAGGTTCGTCAAAGCCTGACCAATCATCGTGCCGTCCAGATTGCCCATGACAGGTTTCTTCGGCAGGGTGTCAACGATACGCACCCCCCCTTCCTGCCCCCCCGCGCGCTGCAGCAAGACCGCACCGCCGACCAGGGCCGCCAGATCCTCGCTCCGACGGTCAGGTTCCGGCATGCGTGCGAATTTCGAGAACTCATCGACGATCCGGCGCAGGTCGTCAGTCTGGCGCACGATCACGTCGGTCAGGCTTTCCAGATCCTCTGCATCGGCCTCGTCCAGAAGGCGGCCAAACTTGCGCTTGATGCGCCCTGCAGACAGTTGGATCGGGGGGGTCAGCGGGTTCTTGATCTCATGCGCAATACGCCGGGCCACATCGCCCCCCCAGGCGGCCATGCGTTGGGCCGACACCAGATCGGTCACATCGTCAAAGGCGACCACATAACCTTCCAGCGCATCCTCGTCGCCACGCCGCACCGCCATACGCACCAGCAGGCTTTCCTGACGGCCCTGCCGGGTCAGGCGCAGCTCTTCCTGGACCGTTTCGCGGCCTTCCTCGGTCAAGCGCTTGAACAAAGGTTCAAATTCCGGGATCAACAGCGCCATGTCGTGGTTCAGGACTGTCTCGGCCTCGACATCCAGCAACCGGGTGGCCGCGCGGTTGAGGAAGGTCACCTGTCCGGTATCATCCACCCCCCCCATGACCCCCCCCGCGGTGACCGAGCCGAGCACGCTGTCGAACAAGCGGCGGCGGCGTTCGATCTGTTGCGTATTCTCCAGCAGCTCATCGCGCTGCACCTTCAGCTGTCCGGTCATGCGGTTGAAGACACGGCCCATTGTGGCGATTTCATCATCGCCCTCGTCCTCGATCACCCGCGCGTTCAGATCGCCCGCCCCCCCCACGCGTTCCGCCGCAGCGGCCAGACGACCGATGGGGGGGCGCGACAACCGTTCAGCGAACCACATGCCGACCCAGATGGCCGCGATGATCATGATCACCGCAAAGCCCAGATAAATCAGGGCAAACTCGAACAGGATCGCGCCGCGCTGGCTTTCCTGCTGATTGTAGAACACCACCGTTTCCTGAGTTTCGTCCAACAGGTTCAGAATATCCCCCCCGTCCACATCGCGAGAAACATACAAAAGGTGGTCCGAAAACGCGCTCAACCGCACCAGGGCGCGAAACTCGTTCTGATCCCAATCCTCGATCAGGATGGCGCGGCCCGCCATCGCCTCGGCAATGGCAGAAGGGTCGGGCGGATCGTAATCGAACCGGTAGGACCGATCGCCGCGTACGCGGATGTCCCCCCCGTCGGAGTTGATCACGAATGCCTCGCGCAGGCCCCCCCGCTGAATGCTCTGCTGCCCCCCCTCGGCCAGAAGCACCCGCAGCTGCGCATCCGGCAGGATGCGATGCGTCTGCCGTTGGCGGTTCAGGAAGGCGGCGAGGGCCTGGGCATCCTCCAGAAGATCGTCCTGATGCTCGCTCTCATAGGCCTGAGCGGCGGCGAGCGAGTTGTTCACCACACGGCTGACCCGGTCCGAAAACCAGCCCTCGATCCCGACATTCACGGTCAGCGTGGCAAAAATCGCGACCAGCACGGTAGGGATCAATGCGACCACGGCGAAGACCCCCCCGGTCAGACGCAGGTGAAGGCGGGAACCCGCCGATTTGCGCCGCCGTGCCGCAATCATGCGGGCCACGCCCGACAGAACCATGGTGGCCACGGCCAGTACGTAAACCAGGTCGGCCAAAAGAATCAGCCTGAGCGCGGTTGATTGCGCGCCCTGATCCAACGGTCCGAGAATAAGCCAGGTCGCAAGCGCCAGCGCCGGGCCCAGTGTAACCAGTCCGAAACTGGCAAAAGTCTTCGCCCGGCGCAGCTTGCGCAGGCGATTCAGCCTTTCCCAGGTAGATAACGACCCGTTGCGTGCCACCACGCAAATACCCCCCCATCAAAAAAAACGCCGACAATGCGGCCACCGCAGCGTGAGCTTCACAGGGTCTGACGCCCTTTTGCCACGCCTGTGGCCTTTTTACATCAACTTGCGGCGCCGTGTCACCTCGATTCCCAAGTCGGTAATTTTCTTGCGCAGGGTATTTCGGTTGATCCCCCCCAGCAGATCGGCGCATTTCGCCTGGTTGCCACCGGTTGCGTCCAGCGCAATCTCGATCAGCGGCAGTTCGATTTCCCGAAGGATACGCTGGTAAAGGCCCGGCGGTGGCAGCGTGCCGCCATGCAGGTCGAAGTAACGCTGCAGATGGCGGGCGACCGAGGCGGACAGTTTCTCGCCTTCCACCGCCTGGGGGGGCAGGACCCCCCCACCCGAGGGCGCGCCCAGCGTGGCTTCGACCTCGGCGCGGGTGATTTCCTCTTCCGCGCCGGTGACCATCAGCCGCTGCACGGTGTTTTCAAGCTGGCGCACATTGCCGGGCCAGGGATAGGTACGCAGCACTTCCGAACCGGCGTCGGACAGGCGGCGCGGCGACAGCCCGTCGCGTTCGGCGCGGGCCAGAAAGTGCTCCGCCAGCGCCGGAATGTCTTCCAGCCGCTCGCGCAGGGACGGCACCGGAATGGTCACCCCCCCTCCCAGACGATAGAACAGGTCCTGGCGAAACCCGCCCTGGTCGATCTTCTTTTGCATGTCGAGCTGCGAGGTCGACAGAATGCGCGGTGCCGGATCGGTTAGGCTGTCGAGCATCCGGGTCACCCGCGACTGCGCCTCGTCGTCCAGATCCCCCCCGACCTCGTCGAACAGGATCGTGCCCTGGCCTGCGCGCGACAAAACCTGTGCGGGGGGGCCATCAATCGGTCCCAGATCATCCGGCGTCACCACCACGAACGGCAGGTTGCGCCGATCCGAAAAGTCATGGATGGCGCGCGCGATTAGGCTTTTTCCAGTGCCGCTTTCACCCGTAATCATGACCGGCAGCTCGGTGTTCATCACCCGCGCCACCAATTTGTAAAGCGCCTGCATCGCCGGGGGGGTGCGCCCCCCCACCAGAGGCAGGTCATCCCCCCCGCCCTCCTCGCCCCCCCCATCGCGCGGGGGGGCGGTCGGACGCATGCGCTTGCGGTCCAACGCCTTTGAGGCGCGTTTCATCAGGTCCGGCAGGTCGAAGGGCTTGGGCAGATAATCGAACGCCTCAGCCTCGGCGGCCTGGATCGCGGTCATGATCGTGTTTTGCGCCGAGATCACGATTACCGGCAGATCGGGCCGCATGACCGATATTTCGGGCAGCGCCTCCAGCCCGTTGCCGTCCGGCATTACCACGTCCGAGATCACCAGGTCCCCCCCACGACCTTCCTCGACCCAGCGTTTCAGCGTCACCAGCGAGCTGGTCGCGTGCACCCGGCAGCCCGCGCGGGTCAGCGCCTGGGTCAACACGGTGCGAATCGTACGATCGTCGTCGGCGACAAGAACGGTGCCGTCCATGGGTCAGTCTCCTTCGGCTTGTTTGGGCGCGACCGGCAGCGAGATGCGAAAGACGGTGCGTCCGGGCACCGAGTCCAGCGCGATCCAGCCGTCGTGGTCGCCAATGATCTTGGACACCAGGGCCAGCCCCCCCAGCCCGGTGCCGTTTTCGCGTCCCGACACGAAGGGGGGTCGAAGACCTGCGCGGCGATTTCGGGCGAAATACCCGGTCCGTCGTCGATGATCTCGACCTGTAAGGGCAGCGCATTTCCGGTGCCATCCTTACGGCGCAGGCGCAGCGCGTGGTCATAGAAGGTGCGAATTGTGATGGTGCCGCCCTTGGGGGGGTTGGCCTCGGCCGCGTTCCGCAGAAGGTTCAGGAAGACCTGCATCAGTTGGTCGGCATCAACGAAGGTCGGCGGCAGTGAGGGGGGGTCGAACTGTTCGACAATGGCCATATGCGCAGCATAGCTCACCCGCGCGGATTTCTGCGCACGGTCCAGCAGGTCGTGAATATTGACCACCTTGCGCTCCGGTGGGCGCAGGTTGCCGAACTGTTCGACCTGGTCCAGCAAAGCGACGATGCGGCGGCTTTCGACCACGATCAGGTCGGTCAGTTCCTGATCCTCGGGGGGCTCAGCCCCCCCATCGACAGCAGCTGCGCGGCACCGGTAATGCCCGCCAGCGGGTTCTTGATCTCATGGGCCAGCATCTCGGCCATGCCGATGGCCGAGGCAGCGGCGGATTTCACCCCCCCTTGCGCACGGCCCAGCCGGTCGGCGATCTGGCGCGGTTGCAAGAGCATCAAAACCTGGTCGGTGCCCGCCAGCGGGGGGGCAATCTGGATGTTGCATTCCACCGGTGCCGACTGGCCGGACCCCCCCACGTCCACCGTGTTGATAAACAGCGCGCCCTGATCGCGGCGCACCCGCGCAAAGGCATTGTCCAATGCGGCGTCGATATGCAGCCGGTCGAAAACGGGCATCGCGGTCAGGCTCTTGGCCGAGGCGTTCAGAAACAGCTCCGCCGCCGTGTTCACCTGAGCAATGCAATCATCCGCGTCGATCAGGATCGCGGGCACGGGCAGCGAGAACCAGAGCGCGTCATTCTCCATCACGCGGCCTCCTGTTCGGAAAGCGCCTGGGGGGGCAGCAGCGCCAGAACACGAGCCGGATCGCGAGAGGACAGCACCTCGCGACGCAGGTCCGGCGGGGGGGTGGCGACATCGTCCATGTACCAACCCAGATGCTTGCGAATGACCCGCGCGCCTAAGCTGGGGGGGCCGTAGAAATCAAGGCTGGCCTCATAATGGCGCGCGACCATGTCGATCAGATCGCCGCCCTCGGGAATCACCGGCATCGGCCTGCCGTGCAAGTGGTGGGCCACCTCGGCCAGCAACCAGGGCCGCCCCCCCCGGCCCCCCCACGCCCGATCATCACCCCCCCGTCTGCACCGGACGCGTCCAGGGCCGCGCGGGCGGTGGCCGGCTGGTAATGTCTCCGTTCGCGATGACGGGGGGGATGGTGACGGCGTCCTTCACCGCGCGGATCGCGGCCCAATCGGCATGTCCCTTGTAGAACTGGCAACGGGTGCGGCCGTGGATGGTGATCATCTGGATCCCCCCCGCCTCTTCGGCCTGACGCGCCAGGTCGGGCGCATTCATCAGGCCATCATCCCAACCCAGCCGCGTCTTCAGCGTCACCGGGATGGAGACCGCGCCGACAATGGCCTCGATCAACTGCAAGGCCAGCGGCAAGTCGCGCAGCAGCGCCGAGCCCGACATGCCCCCCCCACCACCTTGCGGGCCGGACAGCCCATGTTGATGTCAATGAGTTTCGCGCCATTGGCCTCGACCATGCGCGCGGCCTCGCCCGCCCAGTGCACGTCACGCGCGGCCAGCTGAACAGCGGTATTGTGCTCGCCAAAGCCCAGCTCAGCCCGTTCACGCACACCGGGCTTGGCCTGCACCATTTCCTGGCTGGCCACCATTTCCGACACCACCAGCCTGCGCCGAACCCCCCCGCCACCAACTGGCGAAACGGCAGATCGCTGATCCCGGCCATCGGGGGGGCCAGGATCACGGGAGGGTCCAGAGTGACGGCTCCGAGCGAGATCGACATGCCTAATCCTTGTGCAACTGCCTCGACTGTGGCCAGTCCGATGGGAGGGCACAATTTTTTTCGGCGAGAGATTGATTGATAATTCATCATTTGCACATATTTTGTGCAACTTCCAGCCGCATCGCAGGGGGGGCATTGTCCTTGAATTCGGCAATGCGTAAACAGGGCGCATGACAACAGCTGCTTTGATCGTCGCCGCCGGACGCGGCACCCGCGCCGGGGGGGGCGATGTGCCCAAGCAATGGCAGCATGTGGCCGGGCGCATGGTGGCCGAACACACGGTGGCGCGCTTCGCCGCCCATCCAGAGGTCGGGCCAATCGTGCTGGTGCTGCACCCCCCCGGTGACATGGAACGCGCCGCATGCTTCCCGGATGTGATCTGCGTGCCCGGTGGCGAGACGCGCGACCAAAGCGTGTCGGAAGGGCTGAATGCTCTGAACGGGGGGGCCCTGATCGAAACGCCCCCCCCTGCCCGCGTCTTGATCCATGACGTGGCGCGCCCCCCCTGCGTGAGCGACAGGATCATCTCGGAGGTCATTGCCGCGCTGGACAGCTCCCCCCCCGGCGCGGCCCCCCTGCGCTGGCCGTGACCGACGCGCTTTGGCGCGGCGCAGATGGCGAGGTCACCGGCACCCAGGACCGCGACGGGCTTTTCCGAGCCCAGACCCCCCCGCAGCTTTCGCTTTGCCGATATCCTCGCGGCCCACAACGCCCACCCGGGCGGGGGGGCGGCGGATGATGTCGAGGTAGCGCGTACTGCAGGGCTTACCGTCGCCATCACCCAAGGCGACGAACAGAACATCAAGATTACCACCCCCCCCGGCGATTTCGTCCGGGCCGAGAACATCCTGCGAGGAAAGATGGATATCCGCACCGGACAAGGCTACGATGTACATGCGTTTGACGAGGGCGATCATGTCGTGCTCTGCGGCATCAAGATCCCGCATACCAAGAAGCTGAAGGGCCATTCGGATGCCGACGTGGGCATGCACGCGCTGACTGACGCGATCTACGGCGCGCTGGCGGATGGCGATATCGGCCAGCACTTCCCACCCTCCGACATGCAATGGAAAGGGGGGGCAGAGAGCGATATCTTCCTGCGCCATGCCGTGTCGTGCGCGACCGAACGGGGGGGCTTTGCCATCGCCAATGTCGACGTCACCCTGATCTGCGAACGTCCCAAGATCGGGCCGCATGCGGTTGCCATGCGCGCAGCGCTCGCGGGCATCATGGGCGTGGAGGTTGATCGGGTGTCCGTCAAGGCCACCACATCCGAACGACTGGGCTTTACCGGCCGCGAAGAAGGTATCGCCGCCATGGCCGTTGCCACGCTGATCAAGGGCTGAGACATGAACCAAGCAACCGCAAAACTGATCGCCACCTTCTTCTACGCGGGGGGGCTCTTGAAACCCGCGCCCGGCACCTGGGGGGGCAGCCTGGCCGCCCTGCCCGCCGCCTGGGCTCTGCACATGATCGCGGGCCCGCTGGCCCTGACCATCGCCACCATCGTCGCCTATATGGCCGGGCTCTACGCCACCCGCGCCTACACAGCGGGCAGCGACAATCATGACCCCCCCGGCGAGGTCGTCATCGACGAAGTCGTCGGCATGTGGATCGCGCTGATGCCCGTTTCCTTCGGAGCGCGTATGATGGGGGGGGTCGATATCCTGGCGCTCTATCCCGGATGGATCGTCGCCTTCCTGGCCTTCCGCCTGTTCGACATTACCAAACCCGGCCCGATTGGAGCCGCTGACCGGCGCGGCGATGCGGCGGGGGGGGTCATGCTGGACGATGTCTATGCAGGGTTTGCCGCCGCCTTTACTGTCATTGTTCTGGCCTACGCGTCCCACGGGCTGATGGGGGGGGCTGACATGGACACCGCTGCCCTGCTTGATCTTTGCCGCGCCAAGGGCCTGCGGATCGCCACCGCTGAAAGCTGCACTGGCGGCATGGTCGGAGCCCTTCTGACCGAGGTGCCCGGCAGTTCGGACGTGGTCGAGTGCGGCTTCATCACCTACTCCAACGCCGCCAAGGTGGAAATGCTGGGCGTGGGCATGGACGCGCTGGCCGCCCACGGGGGGGCCGTCAGCGAAGAGGTGGCTGCTCAGATGGCGCGCGGCGCGGTAACCCGCTCGCTCGCCGATATCGCCGTGTCGATCACCGGCATCGCAGGCCCCCCCGGCGGATCCGAACACAAGCCCGAAGGCCGCGTCTGCTTTGCCATTGCGCGCGGGGGGGACTGGCTGCGCGCCGAGACCATTGAGTTCGGCGCACAGGGCCGCACCAAAGTGCGCGAGGCCGCCGCCCAACACGCGCTCGCCCTGCTGAAAGAAGCGGCAGAGCTCTGATCACCGCTTGCCCATTTGCGCACCAGCGCGGCAAAATGACGCCCAAATATCAGGCAATTTGCGAAACGCCCGCCAATTCCCCCCCGCAAAATGCGACCCCCCCGTGACTTTCTTTTGCGCAGGCACGGGCCAGAAAGGCCCTCAACCTGATCTCAAAGAAACTCGGAGGGGGGGAAAATGAACGGAGCGGATACCGCCTGGATCATCACCGCAACTGCGCTGGTCCTGTTCATGTCACTGCCAGGGCTCGCCCTGTTCTACGGCGGGCTGGTGCGCGCACGCAACGTACTCAGCGTCTTCATGCATGTCTACGCCATCGCCTGTCTGATGAGCGTGCTCTGGCTCGCCTTCGGCTATTCGATCGCCTTCGGGCCGGGGGGGGAACCCGGCATCTGGGGGGGCGGGCTGGGCAAGGCCTTTTTGATGGGCGTGGATGCCGACAGCCTGTCGGGCACCCTGCCCGAGGTTCTGTTCTTTGCCTTCCAGATGACATTTGCCGTCATTACCCCCCCCGCGCTGATCGTTGGGGGGGCCTATGTCGAACGCATCGGTTTCGGCTTTGTGCTGCTGTTCTCGTCCCTGTGGATGCTGCTGTGCTACGCGCCCGTGGTGCACTGGATCTGGGGGGGCGGCGGCATGCTGGCCGATGGTGGCATCTTTGGCGAGACCGGCGTGATCGACTTCGCCGGTGGCATCGTCGTGCACGAGACCGCCGCCATTGCCGCGCTGATGATCGCGATCTTCCTGGGCCCGCGCAAGAACCGCACCACGCCGCCGCATTCGCCCGGTTTCGTGATGATCGGGGGGGCGGCGATGCTCTGGGTTGGCTGGTTCGGCTTCAACGGCGGCTCGGCGCTGGCCGCGGACGGGTCCGCCGCCATGGCGATCACCGTGACGCACTTGTCCGCCGCCATGGCTTCGCTGAGCTGGGCATTTTGGGAGAAGATCAAATACGGCAAGGCCTCGCTGGTTGGTCTGGTCACGGGCACCATCGCAGGCCTGGCCTCGATCACCCCCCCGGCGGCTGGCGTTGCGGGCCCGATCGAGGCGCTGGTGATCGGCGCGGTGGCTGGCATCCTGTGTCAGGAGGCGGTGAACGTGGTGCGCAACACGCTGAAAATCGACGACACGCTGGACGTCTTCGCGGTGCACGGCGTGGGCGGCATCTTCGGCACGATCATGATCGCCATCTTCGGCCACGGCAGCTTTGTCGCCCAATTTGGCGCGCTGGTGATCGTCGGTGTCTTTACCGTCGTGGTCAGCTTCGTGCTGATCAAGCTTGTCGCCCTGGTCACGCCCCCCCTGCGCGTCGATCTTGAGACCGAGACAAACGGCCTGGACCTGTCCGTCCACGGCGAACGTGCCTACGACATCTCGTCGTAACCATTCACGGGTGGCGCGAAGGAAAGGCGGGGGGGACTGGGCCCCCCCGCCTTTTTCTTTTGGTGAGACTCGAACAATAAAGATTTTGCCCGGAGCCGCGCAGCGGCGACGCGCCCGACCCTCCCCCCCACGGGAGGGCGCTTTCAGACGTTTCACCCTGCTCGAAGGTTTCGGTTAGTGCGTGATCGGCGCTTCTCATTTTTGTGGCGAGGTGCCCACCCAGGGTCGGCCGCGTTGCCGCTGCTCCCCCCCTCGTCAACTATCTCAGGTCAACGCCCCCCCCAGATCCGGCCCAGCCTCAATCGAGGCCCAAAGCTATCCGCCTCGGCCCCCCCCAACAACGCCCGCGCCTTGGTCAGCAGTTTCTCCTGACGCAGATCCAACGGGATCGGCGCGTCCAGATCAAAGACGGCCTCCTGCCCGTTCACCTGCACCCGCGTGGCGGTCTCGGGCATCGCCTCATCCGCGTCGACCCGCACCTTAGCCGCCACCCCCCCCACCAGGGCCGGGTCTTGGGCAACCGCATCCGAGAAGCTTTCCAAAGCGCCCGTCGGCACACCGGATAGCGCCATAGCTGCCACATGGGCATAGGAAAACTTCACCTCCAGCCCCCCCGTTGCAGGCTTGCGGATGTTGCAGACGGTCAGCCAACGCGGATGGGTCGTCACCACCACGTCATCAACCGTATTCGGCTGCGGCAAGGTCGCCAGCGCCTCCAGCATCGCGTGGGTGCCGTGACAGCAGGCATGGAACTTGTGGCTGATCGACAGGGTCCACCAGTCGCGGTTCAACCCGTCGAGTGCGGCCAGATTGCCCTCGCCCGCGTGGGTCGGGCCAAAGCCCTGTGGCCCGTCCAACCCGTCCGGATTTGATTGGAACCCGGCCTGCGCCAGCAGCGCCGCTTCCACCCCCCCGGTCTGTGCCGCCATCCCCCCCGCGTGAAAGGGTTTGCCCATGGTGCCGAACTGACTTTTCAACCCCCCCGCCGCCCGCGTCGCGGCCACTCCCAGCGCCTGCGCCGTCTGATCCGGGGGGGTCAGCCCCCCCATAAGCCGCGCCGCCGCCACCGTGGCCCCCCCGAAAGCCCCCCCGGCGGTGGCGGTCTGGTGGAACCCAATCTGGTAATGCCCACGGCCCAGCCAGGTGCCTATACGGATCGAAGCCTCGACCCCCCCCACCAGGCAGGCGTCCAGGAAATCCGCGCCCGACCTGCCCCCCCGGTCCTGCGCCACCGCCAGCGCCGCCGGGATCACTGCCACCGACGGGTGGCCGATATGTGCGAAATGCGTGTCGTCATAGTCCAGCGCATGCGAGGTCGCCCCCCCGTTCACCAGCGCGGCGGCGCGCGGAGGCACGCGGCATCGGAGCCAAACAGCGTCGCCTCCCCCCCCTGCCCGCCTTCGCCCAGCACCATGTCACGGGTGATCCGCGCGACCGGTTCGTCCGCGCCCGCCCGGCCACAGGCGGCCCAGTCCAGCAGCGACAGGCGCATCATCCGGCGCGCGTCCTTGGCTTGCGCCAGGTCACAATGGGCAAACCCCCCCACCAGGTGTTTCATCAGCTCGCTCACAGGCGCATCTCCTTCGGCAAAATGTCTTCGCTGGGCCAGATCCCGGTCTCCAACGCGCGGTCATAGCCCTGGGTCAGCCCCCCCGCCGCCCGCATGGCTGCCACCGCGCCCGCAACGTCATAGTCCAGTGCATGGACCGCGCGCCGTCCGCATGCAAGGTGACATAACGGGTCTGACGGTGCCCATCGTGGGGGGGCGGCATGCCAATGGCCCCCCCCGCGTTGATCCAGTGAATGCCCGAAATGTCCCGCTCGAAGGCCACACCACAATGACCGGCGATGACCCCCCCGTCCACCGGCCCCCCCGCCGCGGCCTGGATCGCGGCAAGCTCCAGCGCGAATTCGGTATGCGAGCTGGTCGGCCACAAGAACCGGGCGACATTGATGAAACCACCGTGGATCACCGCGTAACGCCTGCCCTCATGGGCGAAGACGGCCATGTCGGGCAGATCCTCCATCCAGCGCGCGCGGCCCCCCCGTCGATGGCGCTGTCAGCGTGGGCATACCAGCCGCCCGACAGCAGATCACAGGCAGAGCCCGGCGTGAAGCCACAGCCACAGTCCGCCGCGCCGGAGGCCAGTTGCACCTCGACATTGCCCGCCACCACATGGGCCCCCCCCATGCGCCGGATCAAAGCCACTGTTTCCGCCGGTTGGCCGCAATAGCCCGCAATATCGCCGGTGCAGATCAGATTGCTGCCGGACATCCCATGCCGCGCCGCCTCGCCCTGCACGGCGGCCAGCGCCTGGAGATTGGACAGGGGGGGGCCGCCGAAACACAGAATGTCGCCCGTCAGAGTGCCCAGATCGGCGATACGCATGGGCTCCTCCCTTGAAAGCATGCGGTTCGGGCCCCCCCATAAGATAGCGCAAGTCACCGAAAGACAATGGAAATGGAAGGCGAATATGGACGAGGCTGCGACGCTTCTTGATACCGGGTTCTGGATCACCTCCGGCGCGATTGCTGCGCTGCTGGTTCTGTCCGCCTTCTTTTCGGGGGGGTCCGAGACCGCGCTGACCGCTGCCTCACGCGGGAAACTGCGGTCGCGCGCGGACAGGGGGGGAGAAGCCGGTGCCACACGGGCGCTGGACATTACCGAGGACAATGAACGGCTGATCGGATCGGTCCTTTTGGGCAACAACCTGGTGAACATCCTGGCCGCCTCGCTGGCAACCGCACTGTTCACCCGCCTTTTCGGCGACAGCGGCGTGGCGCTGGCCACGCTGGTCATGACGCTGTTGGTGCTGATCTTTGCCGAAGTGCTGCCCAAGACCTATGCGATCACCAATCCGGAGACCGCCGCAGCCAGGGTCTCGGCCCCCCCGATCAAGATGGTCATCCTGGTTTTGGCCCCCCCCATCGTGGCCACCGTGCGCACGATCACGCGGCTCATGCTGCACCTGTTCGGCGTAAAGACGGACCCGGACAGCCATATCCTGGCCGTGCGCGAGGAAATCGCCGGCGCAATTTCGCTTGGCCACTCGGAAGGCGCGGTGGAGAAGGAAGATCGCGACCGTCTGCTGGGGGGGGCGCTGGACCTGGGCGACCGCGTGGTGGAGGAGATCATGCTGCACCGCTCGGGGGGGATCGAGATGATTGACGCGGGCCAATCCGCCATCGAGGTGCTGGAACAGGCGCTGGCCAGCCCGCACACCCGCCTGCCGGTGTTTCGCGACGAGCCTGAAAACATCGTTGGCGTGATCCACGCCAAGGACCTGAGCCGTGCCATGTACGCCGCCCAGACGGCAGATGGGTCGCTGGACAAGTTCGACGTGATGGACGTGGCAAAAGAGCCCTACTTCATCCCGGAGACCACCACACTGGACGACCAGATGCGCCAGTTCCTGCGCCGCCATACGCATTTTGCCCTGGTGGTGGATGAATACGGGTCGCTGCAGGGGGGGCTGATCACGCTGGAAGACATCCTGGAAGAGATCGTGGGCGAGATCACCGATGAGTTCGACACCGAGGGCGAGCCGGAGCTGACGCGCTCCGACGACGGGCATTTCCTGGTGGACGGCGCGATGACCATTCGCGATCTGAACCGCATGACCGATTGGGGGGGCTTGCCGGATGAGGAAGCAAATACCATCGCCGGTCTGGTGATTCACGAAGCGCAGATGATCCCGAACGAAGGCCAGGTCTTTTCGTTCCATGGCTTCCGCTTCCAGGTGGTCAGCCGCACGGGCCACCGCATCGCCGAACTGAAGATCCGACCGCTTTAGGGCGCTGTAGGGGGGGTGCGACAGTCCGAGCGCAGCGCGGCCACCGCCCCCCCGAAGGCAAAAATTATTTGGAATAGTTTTCGGTGGCGCGGCGATGGCCGCGCCTGCGGCGCGGTTGTCGCCCCCCCCGATTTCACCCGCGCCCCCCCAACCGTCGCACCGCCGCGCCTAGAAGTGCGCGGGAATAGGCTTTGTGAAACCCCCCCATCAGCACGTGAAACAACAGGCCCATCTTGCCGTTTGCCCCCCCCGGCACCACCGCCGAGCCGAAGTAAAGCCGCGTGCCGCCGTCAATCGGTTCCGCCATCAGCCACGAGCGGGTGCGCGCGGCCAGATCGCAGAGCAGAAGCTGACCGGCCTCCCGCGCTTCCACATCCCAGGCCGCGAACCGCCCCCCCGCCTTCCCCCCCTCCGCCAGAGCCCGCGCCTGATCATCCGTCGAAGGCCGCCGCACCGTCACCCGCAGAATGGCACGTTCCAGTTTGAACAGCGGTGTCGTGTAGAACGCCGTCACATAGTCGGCGAAGGACACCTGTCCCGGCAGCTCGACCATGTAGCAATCGGTGTAGCATTCGGGCCGCTGGTGATAGATCTGCAATAGCGCCGTATCGGGCAGCGGGGGGGCCCTGGTCACGCGTGCCATGCTCATCGTCCCTTGAACAAGGTGCCGAAGATGCCGCGCACGATGCGGCGCCCCCCCGTGGTGCCTTTCAATTCCTTGATCACACGCCCGCCACGGCCTCACCAAAGCTTTCGGACTTGCGCGAGCGGCTCTTGCGGGTCGAGCGCGACGATGACCGCCCCCCCACGCGTGTCCCCCCCGAATAGCGCCGCCCGGCGCGGTACTCGCGTTCGGCAGCGCTTGTCGCCTCTTCCTCGGCGCGCTCCGCCTCTTCGGCCTCACGGGCCGCGTCTGCGGCGCGTTTGGTCAGTACCTCATAGGCGCTTTCACGGTCCTTCAGCTCCTCATACTTACCCGCAATCGGCGAGGCGTTGATCAGGCTTTGCGCGCCCCCCCCGATCAATCGGCCCCCCCAGCTGCGAGGAAGGCGGGCGGATCAGTGTGCGTTCCACCACACCCGGCGCGCCCTTGGCCTCCAGCATCGAGGTCACCGCCTCGCCCACGCCGACCTCGCGAATGGCATCCTCGGTCTCGAACCGGGGGGGATTGTCGCGATAGGTCTCGGCCGCCTGGCGCAGCTCCTTGCGGTCCTTGGCGGTAAAGGCGCGCAGGGCATGCTGGATGCGGTTGCCCAGCTGGCCCAGAATATCTTCGGGCACATCCGCCGGGTTCTGGGTGCAAAAGTAAACCCCCCCCACACCCTTGGACCGGATCAGCCGCGCCACCTGTTCCACCTTGTCCAGAAGCGCCTTGGGCGCGTCGTCAAACAGCAGATGCGCCTCGTCGAAGAAGAAGACCAGTTTCGGCTTGTCGGGGGGGTCGCCGACCTCGGGCAGCTCCTCGAACAATTCCGACAGCAGCCACAGCAGGAAGGTGGCATAAAGCTTGGGCGACCCCCCCATCAGCTTGTCAGCCGCCAGGATCGAAATTCGCCCGCGCCCGTCCATATCCGTGCGCATGATGTCCGTCAGCTCCAACGCCGGTTCGCCAAACAGCCTGGCCCCCCCGCCCTGGTTCTCAAGAACCAGAAGCGCGCGTTGGATCGCACCCACGGAACTGACAGAGACATTGCCATAACGCAGGCTGAGGTCCTTGGCGTTCTGCCCGACCCAGACCAACAGCGCCTGCAGGTCTTTCAGATCCAGAAGCGGCAGGCCCTGCTCATCCGACACCCGAAAGGCAATGTTCAGGACACCCTCCTGCGCCTCGGTCAGCTCCAGAAGCTGGGACAGCAGCAGCGGCCCCCCCATCTCGGACACCGTGGTGCGGATCGGGTGACCCTGGTCGCCGTAGAGATCCCAGAAGGTCACCGGGAAAGCGTTATACGAATAATCGTCGAACCCGATGGTGCCCGCGCGTTTCGTGAAGGCGTCGTGCAGCTTGAACCCCCCTCCGAGCCCGCCGCGGCAAGCCCCCCCGACAGATCGCCCTTCACATCGGACAGAAAGACCGGCACACCCTGGGCGGCAAAGCCCTCGGCCAGGATTTGCAGAGTCACGGTCTTGCCGGTGCCCGTCGCCCCCCCCGCAATCAGCCCGTGCCGGTTGGCGTACTTCAGCAAAAGCCCTTGCTTTTCAGCGTAATCAGCCCCCCCGCCGCCGCCAATGAAAATGCGTCCGTCCATATCGCCGCCCATGACCCTGCCTCTACTTCCTGTGGAAAACTTCTGGGTTGAAAATACAAAATTAACCCTTCTGCGCTAGGGTGAATTCATCCGGGCAGTGTCCTCTTTCGCCCGGATGACTTCCTCCCTGTCAGACTGGCCGCGCCCCCCCCGGGCGCGGCTTTTTTTTCGAAAATGTGGAAAAACAACCACTTTGCCCTGTTGACCGATGCGACCAAACGTCATAGCGTTCCGACACAATATAAGCCGGCCAGTCCGGCAGGGAGTGAAAAATCAGGAAAGGGCCCTTGTTCAGGGCCCTTTTTCTTTATGGTTTTCCACGAACCCGCTGAAGGTCGGGAAACTGTTTCCGAGGGCGGCCGCGCAAATCAAGGTACGCGCACCGCCCAGCAGGCCCCCCCCTCAACTCAAGGCGATTTCGACCTGACGGGTGGCGATGACCAATCCCCCCCGCCCCCCCGCGCGTGCCGTGGCCCATACCTCATCCTCAGGGGGGGTTTCTTCATCCACATCACCCGCCAGCCAGGCCTCGTCACGGGTCGCACGCCAGGCCAGGCGGCAATTACGTCCGCAGCCCGCCACATCGGCAGCGCCCGAAATCTCGAAGGCGTCATCCAGGGTATCCCCCCCGGCCGCGCCAATGGCAGCACTCAGCCGGGTCAGCAGGGCATGACCCTGCAGGCAGGCCCCCCCGCCTGTAATCGGACAGGTGGTACAGATAATCGTTTGGTCTTTCCGGGTCATGTCGCCCTCCGCGCGTTAAACCGGGGGGGTTTGCGGGCGGACAGGACATCCACACCGGGGGGGCACCCCCCCGCCCGGGTTTCTTTTCATGGCGATGGCAGGTCTCCTGACTTACGGGTCATAGCGTGCCCGGCCCTTCCCGATCCTCGGCCCGAAAGCGTCGGATCAGTGGTCATGCCGGGGGGGTGCTCGCCGCCTACAGTTGCGGGGGGGCAGTCGCGGACTTGGCACCCTGTCGAGGTCAGAGGTGCCGCACCGTGTTCCCTGATCGCGCGACGCACAAGGCGCATCGCACGAAACCATCACCGCATCCCTAGCACGGGTCGGGACGGTTGGCACGTGGAATTGCGTCACGTCCCATTCCGAACGCGGCACATGGGGGGGGACACAGGTGCCCCCCCCACACGCGGAATTCCCCCCCCATGACGCGATCACGGTGCGTTTTGCGCCTGACAGCCTGCCCCCCCGGCCATGTTAAGCATCCGTCCGAAATGGTTCATGATAAACACAGGACATTGCACATGAAGGCCGATCTGTTGAAACCGCTTACCCTGCTGCACTGCTTGCGCTGAGCACCGCTCCGGTCGCCATCGCGCAAGAAACCGGTGACGCCGCCCCCCCGGCAGAGGAAGACGCCCCCCCCGCCGAACCCGCCGCTGAAGCCGAAGGTGAAGGCACCTCAGGCGTCAGCGGTCTGGACATGGGCACCGATGCTGAACGCCAGCCCGGTCAGATCTATGTCGCAGAAGTCCATGGCGATTGGGAACGCCGCTGCGCCAACAACCCGGATGGCGACGACCCCCCCTGCCAGATGTACCAGTTGCTGAAGGACACCGACGGCACTCCGGTCGCCGAGATCAACATCGTGCGCCTGCCCGAAGGCGGTCAGGCCGTGGCTGGTGCCACCTTCGTGGCCCCCCCGCTGGAAACCCTGCTGACCGAAAAGCTGACCCTTGCGGTGGATAGCGGTGGCGGCAAGGAATATGCCTTCCGCGTCTGCACCGCCCAGGGCTGTATCGTGCAGCTGGGCTTTGGCGCGGGGGGGGATATCGCGGCCTTCAAGGCGGGCAATGTCGCAACCGCCACCATCGTGCCCGCCATTGCGCCGGACCAACGCGTGCAGTTGCCCATTTCGCTGTCGGGCTTTACCGCGGCTTTCGATGCGCTGGAGGCCCCCCCGGCCCTGCCCCCCCAGCAGTAAGATACACCTGCAACCGAAAACAAAGACGCCGCCCAATGGGGGGGCGGCGTCTTCTGTTTGGCGTCTTTGAAAAGACGCCTCAGGCCACCTTGCGCAAGCCAGCACGGCGTTCAACCCGCCAAAGGCGAAAGCATTGGACAGAACCGCCTCGCAATCCGCCTCGCGCGCCACATTGGGCACCACGTCCAGGGCGCATTCCGGATCCGGTTCCTCATAGCCGATGGTTGGGGGGGCGATGACCCCCCCCTCGCGCAGGGCCATGATACAGGCCAGAAGCTCCACCGCGCCGGTGCCGCCGATCAGATGTCCATGCATCGACTTGGTCGAGCTGATCATCAGATCATCCGCATGATGCCCGAACGCATCGGCCACCGCCGCGCATTCGGTCTTGTCGTTGGCCGCGGTGCCGGTGCCATGGGCATTGACGTAACAGATGTCCTCGGGGGGGTTTAGCGCCCCCCCGTCCTGCATCGCGCCCCCCCTGATCGCCCGCGCAGCCCCCCCCTGTTTCGAGGGCATGACGATGTCCGAGGCATCCGAGCTCATCGCAAACCCCCCCACGACCTCGGCCAGGATCTCGGCCCCCCCGCGCTTGCGGGCGTGGTCATAGTCCTCGAAGACAAAGACCGCCGCCCCCCCTTCGCCCTGCACCATACCGTTGCGATTGGCAGAAAACGGTCGGCAGGCGTCGCGCGACATGACCCGCAGCCCTTCCCACGCCTTGATGCCACCGAAACACAGCATCGCCTCGGACCCACCGGTGATCATCACATCGGCACCGCCGTGGCGGATCATCTGCATCGCCTGGCCCATCGCGTGGTTCGAGCTTGCGCAGGCGGTGGCCACCGTGAAGGACGGCCCCCCCTTGAGGTTGTATTCCATCGACACATGGCTGGCAGCCGCATTGTTCATCAGCTTCGGGACAACGAAGGGATGCACGCGATTCTTGCCGTCCTCGTAGACCGAGCGGTAATTCTCATCCAGCGTATTCATGCCGCCGCCCGAGGTGCCCAGCACGACGCCCGACCGCGTGGCCAGATCGCCGGAAAAGCTCAGCCCCCCCGCCTGCCCGATCGCCTCGCGCGCGGCCAAGAGGGTGAACTGGGTGAACCGGTCATAGAGCGCGATCTGCTGACGGTTGAACTGCGCTTCGGCGTCATAGCCCTTGACCTGCCCGCCAATGCGGATCGACAACCGGTCAACATCCTGGAAATCGAGCTCGGAAATCCCGCAGCGGCCTTCGCGCATGGCCTCCAGCGTCTCGGAAACATTGGTGCCCAGGGCGTTGATCGTGCCCTGGCCGGTAATGACGACGCGACGCCCCCCCCGGCAGGTCATGCGGCCTGCTCGGCGACCAACCCTTCGACCGCCCTGATGATGGCGGCAACCGACGAGATGTCGAAATCTGACTCGGACGGGTCATTGGCGTTGAAGGCACCGAGATGTCAAAAGCTTCCTCGATCGCGAAGATGCTTTCGACCAGGCCCAGGCTGTCGATGCCCAGGTCTTCCAGCGTCTGATCAAGGCTCACATCGCCCGGCTCCAGAACGGCCTGTTCGGCGATGATGGCAATAACGCGATCCTTGATGGTCTCAGACATGTTTCATCCTTTCCGTCCCCCCCTCGGAATTGAGAGGTGATTTAGTCCTTTTGCGTCATTTGTGAAACAGCTTTTTGAAGCTCACGAATTGAATCGGCAAGCCGCGGCAAGCGCCTGAGTTCGCGGTTGATCTTCAACTGCGTGTCCATCTTGACTGCAGGCGTGCCCAGAACGGCGCGACCCGCGGGCACGTTGGTCATGATCCCAGCCCCCCCACCGCCGGCAATCACGTCGTCCCCCCCCACGAAGAGGTTGTCGCTGACAGCCACCCGCCCCCCCGCAAGCACCACGCGGTTGCCGATCCGGGCGGACCCCCCCGCCACACCAGCCTGGCCGCAGACCAGGCAATCTTCACCCAGCACCGCGTTGTGGCCGATCTGCACGAGGTTGTCGATCTTGGTGCCGCGCCCGATGCGGGTGGCGCGAATGGTGCCCCCCCGGTCGATGGTCGATCCTGCGCCAAGCTCCACGTCATCACCGATCTCGACCGCGCCCAGCGAATGCACGCGCTGCCACTGGCTGGACCCGGCCACCGCGTCGCCCGCGTGATCCAGGTCGCCGCGCAGCTCTTCCACCGCGCTCTTGTCACGGGTGGTGAAGGAGAACCCGTCGCCCCCCCCGACCACACAGTTCTGATTGCCGATGAAACGGTGGCCGATCTGCACACCCCCCCGCGCGATGCGCGCACCAGAGTGCAGCAAAAGGTCGTCACCAATCTGCGCGTCTTCACCGATGGTCACACCGGCATCAATCCGCGCCCGCGCCCCCCCGATCCGGGCGCGCGGGCCGATCATCACAAAGGGGGGGCCAATGGCCGCGCCTTCGCCGATCTGGGCGGTGGGGGGGTCGATCACAGCAGACGGATGGATGCCGGGCGCGATCTCGGGCCCCCCTTGTCCATCATGCGCGTCAGCTCCGGCATGCCCGCCTTGCCGCGCGGCAGCGTCACCGCCCCCCCGTCCAGCCCCCCCAGTGCCTGCCAGTCGGCCCCCCTTCCCACAGCAGGGCCACGCGGGCACTGCCTTCGGCGAAGGCCTCGGAATATTTGGGGGGGTCGATGGCGATGGCCAACTGGTCGGGCCGGGCTTCGGCAGGCTCGGCGGTGCCGGTGATTTCGATGGATCCGTCGCCCAGGAGGTCCCCCCCCAGGGCCACGGCAATCTCGGCAAGCGTGTGGCGCATGACTGTCCTTTCCGCGTGGGGGGCAAACGCGCCCCCCCCGCGACAGGATTAGCCCTGAACGGCGCGGAGCGCCACCCCCCCTGCCCCCCCGGCAAGAGCATTCCACACCTTGGCATCACGTCCATAGACGTCACGGCGATAGTTGGCGCGCCCCCCCTTCGCGGGCATTACGGCGGTGCGGTAGACGATATGCACTGGCACATGCTCCTCCAGGTCGATCTGCGTCTCGCGGCCCGTGTCCAGCGCCGCGTGGAAGGTGCCCTTGGGATCACCCGTCTGACGCGCCAGCAGGGCATAGCCGAACTCGAACGGTTTCTGCAGGCGGATGCAGCCGTGCGAGAAGGTGCGCACCTCGCGGCCGAACAGGCTTTTCGACGGCGTGTCGTGCAGGTAGATATTGTGACGGTTCGGGAACATGAACTTGACCAAACCCAGCGCATTGCGGCTGGACGGTGGCTGTTTCATATCGAAGGGGGGGAAGTTGCCTGCGGTATATTGGGTAAAGTCCACTGCGGACCGGTCCACAACACGGCCACGCACATCGGTGATGCGCAGGTGACCGGCGGCATTCGGGTTACGTTGCAACGCGGGCAGGTATTCACTGACGGCGATCGAGCGGGGGGGCACATTCCAGGTCGGATTGACAATCATGTGCTCCATTTCATCCGAGAACTCGGGGGGGCTGCGGGTATCGCCGCGGTTCTTGCCGACGACCGACCGTGTCTCGAATGTCACCTTGCCCCCCCCGTCGATGATCTTGGCGGTGAAATCGGTCAGGTTGACCCAGATATGACGCTCGCCGCGCTCGATGTTCATCCAGCGCTCGCGCTCCATCGCCACCAGGATCGACTTCAGGCGATCGGTGACCGAACGGTTGATTTCCTTGATCGTGCCATCGCCGGCGACGCCGTCAGGCTCCAGCCCGTGGTCGATCTGAAACAGCTGCACCGCCCGTTGCAGGTCGGCGTCATAGGTGCGCGTGGCCGAGCGGCGCAAGTAGCCCATGCGCACCAGGCGATTGCGCAAAGCCACCACCGCATTGCCAGACGCGCCCGGCTTGACCGAGCCTGCCGCCACGGTCTCGCCCCCCCAGCCCCCCCCTGTGCCAGGAGTTTTTCCAGCCGCAGCTTTTCCTTCATCAAGCGCGCATATTCCGGCGACTTCGGCGTCAATGCCTTCAGGAAGCCACGCGGAGAGCTTTGTGCAAACCCGGCCAACAGCGCCTTGCCGCTGCGCACCGGCGCGTCGCGGAAAATCTCGCCATCCACCCGTTTCGGCGTCACGATCCCCCCCGACTGCACATGGCGCGCATAGGTCAGGAACAGGCGCTCATCTGGACTTCAAGGCGACCCAGATCACGGGTCGACCCGACCCGGCGCAGGTTGGTCTTCAAAAGCTCCGTATCATAGGAAGCGACCGGCAGCCCGTGATCCCCCCCGGCCCGTTCCAGCGCCTTAAGCAATTCCGAGCGGCGCTGCTTGTGGCGGTTGCTGGTCCCCCCCGTCCAGATCGGCTCATACCCGTTTTCGCGGTAGAAGGCGGCGATCTCCTCGTCCATCGCGGCGGCCTCGGCCACGGCCTGGGCAAAGGCCGGCACGGCGCGCTGCGCCTGGGCGGGCATCGGGGGGGCCATGGTGGAGATCGACAATAGGGCCAGAACGGCCAGCGTCTTGAACATAAACGGGGGGGCGCGAAGGCGCGGGCGTGAAATCGTCATCGTCTTCCTCGAGTTATCCTCGGTCACGGGGGGGTAAGAGCGGCCACGGGTTACGAGCTGCAATTCATGAGTAGATGACATAATCTCGCGAAAGAGTTAACACTGTCCATTCACATTTGCGCGGGATTTCCGGAAAACCCGACCATGTTCTTTTCGGGTCACGCCTGATGCCTATTCCTGCGCGTTTTTGCCACATCGCAGCAATTTCAGCAAGATTTCGCCGATTCCCCCCCTTGAATAACAGCTTGTTGGACCCAAAGGGGGGGCTTGGCGGGCGAATCGAACCGTGTCATAAAGCGCCTGCACCTGGGGGGGATGAGGTGACATTGGGGGGGCTTTGCCGAAAGCCAGCGTGGTGAACGGGTCACGCAGGGTACGGCGGGCACAGGCAAGCGACGGGACGCGCTGGGACAGATGACAGAACACAGCTCGACGGGCATCACGCGGCGCGCGCTTCTTGGCGCATTCGCAGCATCCACGGTGGCAGCAGCCCCCCGACATTCTCCAATGCAGCAGGTTTCCTGCGCGGGGGGGGTGGCGACATCCGCCGCATCGCGATGTATTCGGGCCGCACCGGCGAAAGCGTCGACACGATCTATTGGATCGAGGGCAAGTACATCAAGGAAGCCCTCAAGGAAATCAATCACTTCATGCGTGACTGGCGGATCGACAGCTCGATCGCCATGGACACGCGCACGATCGACATCATGGCCGCGGCGCATTCGCTGATGGACGTGAACGAACCCTATACGCTTCTGTCCGGCTACCGCTCGCCGCAGACCAACGCGATGCTGCGCTCGCGCTCGCGCGGTGTGGCAAAGAACTCGCTGCACATGAAGGGTCAGGCCGCTGACCTGCGCCTGAAGAACCGGTCGGTGAACCAGATTTACCGTGCCGCAACCGCCTGTCGGGCGGGCGGCGTCGGTAAATACTCCGGTTCAAACTTCGTGCACATGGATTGCGGCGTGGTGCGTACCTGGGGGGTCGCTGACCCGCAACAAAATTCCTGATCAGGAACCTGGCCTTGGCCGGGTTTTTTTGTTGTCTGCACGTCATGATCGCTTTCCGCTTGGGATTTTTGACCGCAGCCCCCCCCAGACTGGGGGGGTGCATGTCAGCCTTCCGGTCCCTTTCGACTTATCTTTAAGCCCATTGGCGCGGCGTGTTGCCGGTGCGCGAGAGCCTCTGGCTGAACGTGGTCGTCGTGCGTGTGGCAATCATCTGGCTGGCCTGGCGCGTGCTGCCCCCCCACCCCCCCCTGCCCTCGGCCGTGGTGCTGGCGCTGATTGCGGCGGATGTGGCGCTTTACCTGTGGCAGGGGGGGGTCGGGCTGGTGCGGCACGGTGACCAACGCGCCCGCAGTTTCGGCACCACCGGCCATGTCTGGGCCGGGTTGCTGGGCCTGCTGGTGGCGCTGTTCCTGTCACTGTCGATCTGGTGGATGCTGGTGCTGCACAGCCCGCTTTCCCCCCCCGCGCCCGGATCCGCTGGCCGGGCGGGTCGTGCCGGATGAGGACCTTGCTTTGACAATCATGGGGGGGACAGAGCTGCATCTGGACGGGGGGGCCATCCCGATCGGTATCACGGCGCAGGTCGCCGCACAGCTGGAGGCGCATCCCGGTGTGACAACCCTGGTTCTGAACAGTCCCGGCGGTCAGATCCCGGCTGCACGCACCCTGTCCGGGCTGGTCTTGACAGACGGTCTGGACACCTATGTTGAAGGCAGTTGCAGCTCGGCCTGCACCCTGATCTTTGCCGCCGGCACACGCCGCACCCTTGGCCCCCCCGATGCGCGGTTGGGGGGGTTTCACAGCTATGCCCTGCTGATCCCCCCCTCCGGCCACCCGAACATCGACCCGGCAGAGGAGATGCAGCGGGATCTGGCGTATCTGAAAGCCGCGGCGTTGTGCCTGATTTTCTGGCCCGCATCCCCCCCAAGGTCGCGCCGGATGACATGTGGTTTCCGACCCATCAGGAGCTGACAGAGGCCGGGATCGTAACCAATTGAGCGCATTGCGCTCAACAAGGTCTCCGCCCCCCCAAGCCCCCCCAAAAAAAGGAAAGGGCGCTCCGCAGAGCGCCCTTTCGCCTCAGCCAGTGCCGCCTATTCGGCCGGCACGCCGCGCGGCTTGAGACGATCTGGTTCGTTGGCCTCCAGATAGGCTTCCTGTTCGGAGGTCAGATCAACCTCTTCATACCCGGTAACCATTGGCTGCACATGGTGGCGGAAGCCGTGGCCCACGGTCAGCAGGTAGACATGCGCCACCACGAAACAGGCCACCACATAGGCCGCCAACACATGGATGTTCGCCACCACCACGATCCAGAACCCGGCGTTCTCGCCACCTTCCCACAAGGTGTAGGTCAGGTAGAACAGGCCCGAGATCCAGATCGCCGGGAAAATGAACCATTTCAGCACGAAATAGGTCGCTGCCTGCAACGGGTTGTGCTTGCGGAAATAGACCTTTCGGTACGGATGCTTCTCGCCCTTGAAGATGCCCAGAGCATAGAAACGCGCGGTTTCGATCATGCCCTCGATGCGCGGGATGAACTGTTTCCAGGTGCCGGTGGTGAACAGCCAGAAGGTGGCGAAGATCCACAAAAGCAGCAGCAGCCCCCCCGCCGCCAGCGTATGGAAAACCACCGCCGGGCCGAAGGGAACCAGCCCCCCCAGCTGCCCGTTCAGGCTGAACCCGGTCAGCATCAGGATCACGATCAGCGCCATCTGCAGCCAGTGCCACAGGCGTTCGAAGAACGGATAGACCTTGACGATACGTTTGGACATGGATCAGCCCTCCTTCGATTTGCGGCCAAGGATGCGCAACAGCCCGTGGCCGATGACACCCAACAGGGCCAGGGCCAGGATCACCTTGCCGATGATGCCGACCATGCCGTTCGGGCTGCTGCCCGGCAGGTAGATGCCCGCAAGTTCAGCCATCCGGCCATCTTCGGCGTGGCATTCGGCGCATTCCACGGCGTCTTCGGCCGGCGCGACCATATGGGTGATCGGCCAGTACATGTAGGTGTCGACGAAATCGAACTCACCCGAATATTCGGCCCCCCCCGCAGCCTCCATCCCGGCCTCGATTGCGCGCCCCCCCCAGTCGAAATTCGTCCAGAAAGCCGTATCGGTGCTTGGCCCCCCCCAAACGTTCGAATAGGTCAGGCGGTTCAGATTCACGTCGTAACCCTGCCGACCTTCCATGCGTTTGAACGGCCAGATCTTGGACACGCCATCACCGGGTTCACCGCCCAGGCGGTTGATCTCGACCGTCTGGGTGGGATCAATGGTCTCATCCCCCCCCAGCGTGTAGGTGATCGATCCGTTGAACCAGGCGTAATGCGGGGGGGTAACGTTTTCGCCATACTCGAAGTTGCCCTTGGTGGACATGTAGGTGTGCATCGCCTTGCCGGTCGAGCTGGTCCAGTTGTCCTCGCTAAAGGGTTTGCCTTCGGCGTTCATCTGCCCGGCAGTGGACCAGTCCCAGAGCGTCTTGGTCGGCACGCCGCCGCGCGCGAACTCGGGGGGGATGTGACAGCTCTGACAGGCCAGCTTGTCGGTGTGATCGTTGAGCTTCAGGTTGCGGATGAACTCAGGACCCGAGGCGATCTCCACCGGGTGCGGCCGCTCACTGTGGCAGCTTTCGCAGGTGGCGGTCACGCGGTGCGCGCCGGGGGGGGCCTGCGCCTCTTCGGGGGGGATCGACATGTCGACGTCATAGCGCGAGCCTGCCAGTTGTGGTCCTCCTCCACGTGGCAGGTCGAGCAGGTGAAGTTCTCACCATCCGGCGACATATGCACGTCGATCTCTTCGCTGGGCGCATAGAGCACCGAGCTGAGGTCACCGTGTTTCACATTGTCGCCGCCCCCCCCACCATAGAAGTGGCAGTTGCCGCAGTTGTCGCGGCCCGGCATGCCGACGCTCTGCGCGGCCTTGGTCAGGTCGACGGCCCAGGCCAGTGCGCCGGTGATGGTCTTGGTGCCCGGTTTCACCGGGTCCAGCGGCGGATGCCCTGCCCCCCCGGTTGCGGTCTTGGTGTATTGGCCTGACCGGTCATGGCAGACCAGACAGTCGGGCTGCACTTCCATCGAAGCGGGGGGGTCGGCCGACATATCGTCCCAGCCATAGCCTGCGTGACACGAGGTACAGCGCGGCTCGTTCGAGGCCACGTTGCCGCAGAAGGCATTAATCACATTGGACTTGCCCAGGGCCTGGCCCGTGGTGCTTTCGTAATCCCACTTGAAATGCAACGAATGGGCCAGCTGGTCATCCGCTTCGTTGTGGCAGGACAGGCAGGCCTCGGTCACTTCGGGTCCTGAGGCAAAGGCCCGCTGCAACTCCTTGAACTCACCGTGATCGGCTGTTGAACTGACGGGAATGGGCGGCGGGGGGGCGTCCGGCGCATGGGGGGGGCACCCCCCCCGGCGCTTTCGGCCCTGGCACCGCTTGTCGCCAGGCCCAGGGTCAATCCCATGGCCAGGGCGATGCCTGCGAAAAGTCTCATGTGGCTACCTCCTCGGTGCCCGAACGCGACTCACAATTCGGGCGTAGATTTGCTTATTAGATTCTTCAAATTTACGTGAGGAAAAGCGAGGGCGCATAATGACGCATCCGGGATGCAGGTTTAGGCAGGTGAAAAGCAGCGGGACGGCGCGAAGTGCCTATTCCGGTTGATGCGCGACCTGCCCCCCCTTGCCAAACCTGTTGCCCCCCCCTGCCCCCCCCGACCACGTTAAACGGCCCTTCATGAAACCGTTCCTGATCCTGCAGCTGCGCCCCCCCGAGACCGAAGCCTCCGACGACGAATTCCAGGCGATCCTGTCGAAGGGGGGGGCCTGTCCAAAGCCGAGACCCACCGCATTCGCCTGGATCAGGAGGACCTGCCCGAGGGGGGGCTGACGTTGGACGGTTACGCCGGTGTGATCGTCGGTGGCGGGCCCGGCTGCGTTTCGGACGATCCGGCCACGAAGGATCCCGTCGAGGCACGGATTGAGGCGGCGATCCTGTCCCTCATGCCCGAGATCACAACGCGCGACTTCCCCCCCTATATGGGCTGTTGTTACGGCATCGGCGTTCTGGGGGGGCACCACCTTCAGCCCGGCATCGTCAACAAGGACAAGTATGGCGAACCCGTCTGTGCCACCAACTGCCAGTTGACCGAGGCAGGTCAAGCCGATCCCGTTCTGGCCGGAATCGACACACATTTCCGCGCCTTCGTCGGCCACAAGGAGGCCGTGCAGGCCCTGCCCCCCCCGGCACCGTGCACCTGGTTGAGGGCGAAAACTGCCCGTTCCAGATGATCCGACACGGCCAGAACGTCTATGCTACGCAGTTCCATCCGGAAGCGGATGGCGACGGGTTCGAGACCCGCATCCGCATCTACAAGAACAAGGGCTATTTCCCGCCCGAGGACGCCGAGGAACTGATCGCCATGTGCCAAGCCGAAGAGGTGCACATGCCCGAGAAGATCCTGCGCAACTTCGTGGCCCGCTACCGGGGGGGCGACGTGTAGACGTTCAACCGCCGGTCAGGTCCTGCGCCAGCATCATCGCGTTGCGGTCGGGGGGGTCATAGAAGGTGGCGGTGGCGACCATGCCTTCGATCACCTCGGTCTGGCCGTCGAAATCCACCCCCCCGGCCGCTTCCAGTCCCGCGCGCGCAGTTTCAATATCCGCCACGCCGAAGACGGGCACGGTATTGCCCGGCGCGGGCTCCGCCTGTTCGCCCAAGCCCAGGGTCACGCCCGCGGTTTTGGTCTGAAGCTCGCTCCAGCCTGCCTCATCCGCGTGGTAGAGCAGTTCGAACCCCCCCAACATCTCATGATACCAGGCCGCGCTCGCATGCCGGTCGCGCACGGAAATGGCCAGGGTCAGGGTGTTTTCAAGCGTGGCTGCGGGCATTGGACTTTCCTTTTGTCAAAAAATATAGCTACTATACTTTATGGACATATCTCTGCTTGTCAAGATCACCTCCCGCGCCTGGTGCCTGAGCATCCTCGATGCGCTGCACCAGGGGGGGACACCCGCCCGCCAGGCACCATTGCTGGCCGCCACCGGCGCCAGCCGCACCGCCTTCGCCCAAAGCCTGGCACATCTGGTCGATCTGGGCGTGTTAGAACGCAATCCCGGCCACGGTCACCCACTGCGGCCCGAATACCGGCTGACGGCCACGGGCAAAGAGGCCGCCGTGATGGCCGCGCGGATCATGGATGCAAAGGTAAATGACGCAGGGCTTGCGCTGCTGCGGCGCAGCTGGACCGTGCCGGTACTGACCATCTGTACCCACCGCGTTTCTTTGGCGAGGTGAAATCCGCCCTGCCCCCCCCGATCACAGATCGCGCGCTGTCACAAAACCTGAAACACTTGCACGCGCAGAACTGGATTACCCGTGCCGTTGAGGCAGATATCCACCCGCCCCCCCGCGCGCTCTATCAGGCTACGGGTCCGGGAGCGGACATCGCCGCGGCCGCCGCCGCGCTTATCCAATAAAGCAAAAGGCCCGAGGTTTCCCCCCCCGAGCCTTTTCGTGTTTCTCTGAGCCTCAGCCTCAGTCGATGATCGCGTTCAGCGTGGCCGAAGGGCGCATCACTTTTGCTTTCAGCTCGGCCGACGGGCGGTAGTAGCCGCCAATGTCAGCTGCCGGACCTTGGGCCGCGGCCAGCTCGGCCAGGATCGCCTCTTCGCCATCAGCAAGCGCTTGGCGATGGGGGGGCGAATTCGGCGGCCAGGCCCGCGTCGTCCGACTGGGCAGCCAGCGCCTCGGCCCAGTAGCGGGCGAACCAGTAGTGGCTGTCGCGGTTGTCCGGCTGGCCGACCTTGCGCTCGGGCGATTTGTTGTTGTCCAGGATGCCTTGGGTGGCCTCCTCGGCCGCGCGACCCAGCACACCGGCGCGGGCGTTGCCCTTGACGTCGGCCAGGAAGTTCAGGCTTTCCCCCCCAAGCGCGCAGAACTCGCCCATCGAGTCCCAGCGCAGGTGGTTCTGTTCGACCAGCTGTTGCACGTGTTTGGGCGCAGACCCACCGGCACCGGTTTCAAACAAACCGCCGCCTTTCATCAGCTTCACGATCGACAGCATCTTGGCCGAGGTGCCCAACTCCAGGATCGGGAACAGGTCGGTCAGGTAGTCACGCAGCACATTGCCGGTGATGGCGATGCTGTCCTTGCCAGCGGTAATCGTCTTCAGCGATTGCGCGGTCGCTTCACGCGGGGGGGCCATAATCTGGAACAGATCGGCCTTGCCGGCGGCTTCCAGGGCGGGACGCACGTATTTGATCAGTTCGGCATCGTGGGCGCGGTTTTCGTCCAGCCAGAAGATGGCTTCCGAACCCGTCAGGCGCTGACGGTCCAGCGCCAGTTCGATCCAGTTTTCGATCGGGGGGGCTTTCTTCACCGTGCAGGACCGCCAGATGTCACCGGCTTCAACGTCATGCGAGTGCAGGGTTTCGCCATTGGCCAGCACGATACGGATGGTGCCGTCTGCGGGCGCTTCGAAGGTGGTCGGGTGCGAGCCGTACTCTTCCGCCTTCTGGGCCATCAGGCCAACGTTGGCGACAGCACCCGCAGTGGTCACGTCCAGCGCGCCGTTGGCTTTGAAGAAGTTGATCGTCTCGTCATAGACGGTGGCATAGCAGCGGTCGGGGGGGATCACGCAGTTGGTGTCGCCCTTGGCACCGGTCTCGTCCCAGCCCTTGCCGCCCGCACGGATCACGGCGGGCATGGAGGCGTCGATGATCACATCGGACGGCACGTGCAGGTTGGTAATGCCCTTGTCGCTGTCGACCATGTACATGCTGGGGGGGCGCTCGGCATTCACGGCTTCGATGGCGGCCATGATGTCGGCATTGCCCGACACGCGATCCAGCAGGTCGCCCATGCCGGAGTTCGGATTCACACCCAACGCGTCCATTTCATCGCCGAATTTCTCGAACACCGGGGGGGCCAGCCAGGCTTTGACGGCATGGCCGAAGATGATCGGGTCCGAGACCTTCATCATCGTCGCCTTCATGTGCAGCGAGAACATGGTGCCGTCGGCCTTGGTGTCTTCGATGGCGTCAGTCAGGAACGCACCCAGAGCCTTTGCGGACATGAAGGTGGCGTCGGCCACGGTGCCCTCTTCCAGCGGCCAGCCGTCTTTCAGCACGGTCACCGCACCATCTTTGGCGACGAATTCGATCTTGGCGTCACCGGCCTGCGCGGCGGTAATGGTGGCGGACACTTCGTTGGCGTAGAAGTCATTGCCCGGCATGGACGAGACCTTGGTCTTGCTGTCCGATGCCCAGGTTCCCATCGAATGCGGGTTGTTCTGGGCATATTTCTTCACCGCCTTGGCGGCGCGGCGGTCCGAATTGCCTTCGCGCAGAACCGGGTTCACGGCGGAGCCCTTGATACCGTCATATTTGGCGCGCACGGCTTTTTCCTCGTCCGTCGACGGCTCCTCCGGATAATCCGGCAGCTTGTAACCCTGCGCCTGCAGCTCTTCGATCGCGGCGACCAGCTGCGGCACCGAAGCCGAGATATTCGGCAGCTTGATCACGTTGGCTCCGGGGGGGGTTTTCACCAGTTCGCCCAGGGCGGCCAGGTCGTCGGACTGACGCTGTTCCTCGGTCAGGTATTCCGGGAAGGTCGCGATGATTCGGCCCGCCAGCGAGATGTCCGGCGTGCCCACGGTGATGTCGGCAGCGGACACGAACTTGCGGATGATCGGCAGGAAGGAGGCGGAGGCCAGTTCGGGCGCTTCGTCTACAATGGTATACAAAATATCCGGTTTCGAGAGATCAGCCATGTTTCCTTACCCTTTTTCGAAGTGCTGGAGGCAATGTTGTCTGGCGCGGATGCGCGGGGGGGAAGTCCCACGCAGCGACGCGCAGGTGTTCGCGCACCGTTTAGCCCAAGTGGCCGCAGATTTCAATCAACCGGTTGCGTAAACGTCGTGGAAGCGCCCACCTGCGTCGATTTCAAGCAGGGCGCGGTATCAATCCTCTGATCAGCACGTCGTCATTGCGGCAGACCTGGCCACAGCCAACGGCAAACCAAGCCAGAGCAATCTCCAAGCTCCGGAAACAGCATAACGTTTTCATGAGGTTATTTCGGAAATGGCGCACCCGATAGGATTCGAACCTATGGCCTCTGCCTTCGGAGGGCAGCGCTCTATCCAGCTGAGCTACGGGTGCCAATGACACTGGGTCGTGGGCGGGATATAGGCCAAAGCCCCCCCCTGCCCCCCCGCAACCTGAAATCAGCGCACAGGACGGGGGGGTTTTCAAAGCCGGATTCAGAGCACCAGCATCGGCATGGCCAGCCCCCCCAGCAGGCAGCCGCCAAGGGCCGTCAGGCTCTGCACAGATGTCATGCCCAAGACCCGCCCCCCCAAGAGCGCAGCGGCTGTACTGCCCGCAAAAAGCGCGATCAGGAATGAACCGGTGACGAAATTCAGAAGCCCCCCCAGGGTGACCGCCAGAAAGACGGCGCCGGTCAATGCACCATGCATCGGCTTGGCACCGATGAGATACGGGCCAAGAGCGGACAGCACCATCGCGACCGCAAGCGCGATTGGCACGATGTTCTGAACGATGAGATCGGACATGGCGGGGGGGCTCTTTCAGGAGGAATGCAAAAAGGGCCACCCTTGGGCGGCCCTTCTCGTAAACTCTGCGATGCGGATTAGCGCTTCGAGAACTGGAACGAACGGCGGGCTTTGCGCTTACCGTATTTCTTACGTTCCACAACACGCGAGTCGCGGGTCAGGAAGCCAGCAGCTTTCAGCGGCGCGCGCAGGGCGGGTTCATAGAGTTGCAGCGCTTTCGAGATGCCGTGCTTGACCGCACCGGCCTGGCCGGTCAGGCCACCGCCCTTGACGGTTGCAACAACGTCGAATTCGCCTTCGACACCGGCCACCTGGAACGGCTGGCGCAGGATCAGCTGCAGCACCGGACGGGCAAAATACTTGTCCTGGTCCTTGCCGTTCACCAGCACCTTGCCGGAGCCCGGCTTGATCCAGACGCGGGCAACCGCGTCCTTCCGCTTGCCGGTGGCATAGGCGCGGCCCAGTTCGTCACGAACGGCTTCACGGGGGGGCGCGGCCGTTTCGACCACGGCTTCGGTGCCTTCAGCAACCGCGTTCAGCTCTTCGAGCGATTTGATCTCTTCGGTCATGCTCAGCCCTCACGCGCGTTTTTGGGGGGTTCATGGCTTTGACGTCCAGCACTTCGGGCTGCTGGGCTTCATGCGGATGCTCGCTGCCTGCGTAGACGCGCAGGTTGCGCAGCTGTTCGCGGCTCAGCGGGCCACCGGGCAGCATGCGCTGAACGGCTTTGGCAACCAGGCGCTCGGGGGGGTGCTCACCTTCCAGTATCTGGCCTGCGGTGCGCGACTTGATGCCGCCCGGATAACCGGTGTGCCAGTAGTGCACCTTGTCGGTGCGCTTCTTGCCGGTCAGCTGGACTTTGTCCGCGTTGATGATGATGACGTTGTCACCCATGTCCATGTGGGGGGGGTGAAGGTCGCTTTGTGCTTGCCACGCAGGCGCGTGGCAACGATCGAGGCAAGACGGCCCAGAACAACGCCTTCGGCGTCGATCAGGATCCATTTCTTGTCGATATCTGCAGGGGGGGTTGCAGAGAAGGTTTTCATGGTGTCAGCCCTTGATGGGTTTTCGGATGGGCTGTTTCTAGTGATTTGCGCGCGCCAGTCAACCGCAGTCTTTCGGATTAAATCTCGTAAAATCAACAGATTAAAAATAAGGTATTATTTTACCCCCCCACCGCCATGGCGTCGATTCAACTCCCAAACCAAGGGTCTGGAGTGGGTCGACAAGCCACGGCTTACGCCAATCCCGCCCGCCCGCAGAACACCCGCCACCCAGTCATTGCAGGTTTGGAAGAGGTGATAATGCCCCCCCTGCCCCCCCCGATAGAAAAGGCTGGTGCCGTAGAGCCCCCCCGGCCCAAGGGCCGCACCCCCCCCTGCTGACCCGGCCTCCATCGCTGCGACAAGCCGGGCCATCGCGGCCTCGTCCAGCGCAAACCGTGCCGGGGGGGTCGAGCGGTGAAACACCCGCTCCGGGTCGCCCTGTCCCGTCGCCACATGCAGAACGCTGTCTGTGGGCCAGAGCAGCGCCTTGGCCGCCAAGGGCACAGTCACATCGGCAAGCCCGCCGGCCTCGTAATAAAACCCGCGGTCCCCCCCCAGCCGATTTCGAACCAATCGGCTTCGGGAAAATCGGCAAGCCACCCCCCCTGCCCGACCGGCCCGGCCTGACGGGCAAGCGTCGCGCGCTCCACAACCACACCCGAATGCCAGCCGTGATCAAAGACCCAGAGCGGCGCACCATCTGGCGCATGTGGATCGGTGCGCGTCGCGACCAGGTCAGCCAAAGCAACAGAACGGCACCAGGCCCAGACGCGCTTCACACCGTCATCTCCTCGACCGGGTTGTCGAGGATGGAGCGCACCTTACGCAGCGCGTCCTCGTAACAGGCCAACGAGACCTGGCCGTTCACCGCCAGGCGCACCGCATGCGGCGCACGGGCGTCGCGCAGCACGTAATCCTCGCTGCTTTTCAGGATCACGCCACGATCCTGCGCCGCCCGCACGAAGGCCGAGCTGCGCCAGCCATAGGGCAGTTGCAGCCAGAGGAAGGGCACGTGCTCGCTCCAGGTCACCTCATGCCCGCCCAGATGATTGACCGCCACGCGGACCCGTTCGGCGGACAACGCATTGATACGCGCACGAACAGCGGGCAGGCGCGGATCCTCAAGCACCCGTCGCCCCCCCAGGTCGACCAGCGGCAGGGCCATGCCAAAATGGCCAAAGGCCGCAACCCGCGAGAGCCGCTTGCCCTGCCCCCCCTCGGGCGTGGCGACATAGCCGATGCGCAGCGAGGGCGTCAGCACCTTCGAGAAACTGGACACATACCAGCCAAGCTCCGGCAGGATGGCGCGATAGCCTTCCTCTTCCAACTGGGCAAGGGTGTAACAATCGTCATCCACCACATGGATGCCCCCCCAGCGGCGCGCGACCTCGGCGACTTCCAGCCGCCGTCGGGCCGAGGTCCGGCGCAGCGTCGGGTTGTTCACATCCGCCGAGGTCAGCAGCATCTGCGCGCCAAGATCACGCGCGGCGGCCTCGATCTGATCAGGCAAGGGCCCCCCCTCGTCATCCGTGTCGATACTGACCACCTGGGCGCGGTTCAGCTCAGCCGCGCGACGAAAGCCCGGGTAGGCCAGGCGTTCCACCATGACCACCGGGTTCGGTCCCTTCAGCACCGCCTGCATGACCATGACCAACGCGCTTTGCCCGCCGTGTGTCAGCACCATCTGTTCAGGCGAGATCGGACCAAGCGCCTCCTGGCTGAGCCGCCCGGCCAGGACCTCGCGCAGGGGGGGCTGGTCTCCCTGGCGCGACGGGTAAAGGGTCAGCTCCTGCAGGGACAGATCCTCGGCCTGGCGGCGCATGTGCTCGCGGATCAGGGCCACCTGACCACCGTCGCTGATGGTCGGGCTGCGCAGGCGCACGACTTCAGGCCAATCCTCAGCCACCGGGGGGGTCGCGCGGCTGGCCACGAAGGTGCCCCCCCGCCCCCCCACCTCGCGCTCAACACGCCCTCGTCCGTCAGGATGGAATAGGCACGCGCCACGGTGCCAGGCGTCACGCCGACCTTGAAGGCAAGGTCGCGCACTGGGGGGGGCAGCTTGCCCCCCCCTCGGCCAGATGCCCGTCACGGATCGCGGACCGGATCCCCCCCTCAGCCAGGGCCTTGTACTTCGCCCGCCCGACCCCCCCATCGAGCTTCGGTGCCCACATTGTATCCATTACAATCTTTTCCTAGCCACACAATAAGACTCTTTGTACCAATATTCGTATACAGAGTTACAAATTGTGTCAATACAATCGGAGGTCCCCCCCATGGCACATGCTGCACAGCACCAGATCGACACCCTCGCCCAGGCACCCTTCCTGCCGGTGGCAGCCCGCGTGGCCGTGTGGGTCGCTGTGCTGGCAACCCGTTGGACCGTGACCCGACACACCCGCAAACAGCTGGCAAAGCTGGACAGTCACATACTGTGCGACATCGGGCTCAGCCCCCCCGAACAGGCATGGCGCGAAAGCACTCTTCCGTTCTGGCGTTAAGCGGATCGGGGGGGCCAGTCCCCCCCGCCTCCGCGCACGTTCCCCCCCGTACCGTCAGAACCACTCAAGCCCGGGTTCGCCCGGGCCCTTTTTTTTGCGCGCTTTTTGCCGCTGCGGCAATCGGGGGGGGTTGATCGAATCCGCAACCGGGCCTAGATGCCCCCCCTTCACTTTCGGGACCGATCCCAACCCCCCCACGAGCCATCTGGGGGGGGCGCTAAGGGACCGACTGGAACGAACTGCTGGTAACGAAGGGGGGGAGCGCCATGAAGGACGCGGACCTCTTCCAACTGGGGGGGATCGGTCTGGAGACAGGCGCCCACGAGGAAGGCTCACACGGCCCGATTGCGGCCAATTCAAACATTGCACACGACCTGCTGGACGAAGACCGTCACGACCATTTCATCCGTCGCGACGGCAAGGTCTTTGCGGGCACGCATCTGATCATCGAGGTTCTGGACGGCCACGGGCTGGATGACGAAGCGCGCATCCAACAGGCCTTCCGCGACTGCGTGGAAGACTGCGGCGCGACGCTTCTGCACATCCACACACACAAGTTCAGCCCCCCCCAGGGCGTGAGCGGCGTTGCGGTCCTGTCGGAAAGCCACATCTCGGTGCACACCTGGCCGGAAATCGGCTATGGTGCCTTTGACGTCTTCATGTGCGGCGACGCCCGGCCCTGGAACGCGGTCGACGTGCTGAAAGCCGCCTTCGGGACCGACAACGTGCGCGTCAAGGAACTGCTGCGTGGCGACGGGATCGTCGCGGATGAGGTGGCGGCATGAGCGACTGGTCCACCGAAACCCTGCATGCCGATTACGCCCAGTCGCTGAAGATCGACGAGCTGCTGTATGACAGCAAGACCGAACACCAGCGGCTGCGTGTGTTCCAGAACGGCACCTTTGGGCGCATCCTGACGCTGGACGGTGTGGTGCAGACCACCGAAGCCGACAACTTCATCTATCACGAGATGCTGACCCATGTGCCGATCCTGGCCCATGGCGCGGCGAAACGCGTGCTGATTGTGGGCGGCGGCGACGGCGCATGGCCCGCGCGGCGCTGGACCATGCCAGCGTGGAACATGTCACCATGGTCGAGATCGACGCGGGCGTCGTCGAATTTTCGAAGGAATACCTGCCGATGCTGTCGCGCGGTGCCTTCGATGACCCGCGCCTGGAGCTGGTCATCGCCGATGGGGGGGCCGAGTTCATGAAGACCACCAAAGGTGGCTATGACGTGATCATCATCGACTCGACCGACCCGATCGGGCCAGGTGAGGTGCTGTTTACCGATCACTTCTATGGCCATGCCAAGCGCGCGCTGGCACCGAACGGCATCCTGGTGACCCAGAACGGTGTGCCCTTCATGCAGGGCGACGAACTGACCGGCACCATGCGCGCCTTCAAGACGCTCTTTGCCGATGCGACCTGCTATCTTGCTACGGTGCCAACCTATGCGGGCGGGCCGATGGCCTTTGGCTGGGGGGGCACCGATGGGGGGGACGCGCGCGAGGTACCGCTGGACGTGCTGCGCGGTCGCTTTGACGCGGCCGAACTGGACACGGGGGGGTATTACACCCCCCCCGAAGTGCACAAGGTGCCTTTGCCCTGCCGCCTTACGTATCCAAACTCATTCCGTAAGACGCCTTCATCTGCCGCCTCACTCGGGGGGGCGGCAGACCTCCCCCCCCGCGCGATCGCCAGCGCGGTGCGCGCCACCAGCATGGCCACCACCCCCCCGACCAGCAGGATCAACAGGACCAGGCCGATGGTTTGATGCGGGCGTGACCCGTCCATCTGCGAAAAGACAAAACTGGCAATCGACAGGGCCGCGACAGGGAAGCTCAGCGCCCACCAGCTGATTGCGAAGGCAGCCGCACAAGGCGCGGCACCTGGGCCAGCACGAGGGCTGCAAAGATATAGCCCGCGTTCAGAAGAATGCGCGCAAACCCGTCCACCACCCCCCCGTTCATCGCCACATAGGCCAGGAAGGCCACGGCGGGCGCGCGATCAGGATCACCATGGTGGGAAACAGCCGCGCCACGATCGGATCATGAAAGATCAGCCGGTTCATCACCAGCGTCAGCAGCACCAGCCAGAACAGCATGCCGCCCGAGAAGAACAGCCAGCTCAGTTCAATATAGCCCATGCGCGCCCCCCCCGCCACCGGCACGATCACATTGCCCACGGCGGGAATGAACCAGGCGGGGGGGGTCAGGTGGCCAACCTCGAAAGACCGGTGGCTGATCCAGCCGGTGACCACGGCGATGGTCAGCACCCCCCCCTGCCCCCCCAGCGTGCCGACTTTCCAGATCCATTCAGCCAGCTCGGGCCGGTGCACATGCAGCGCCGTTGCCATCAGCAGAAGCGAGATCGTCATGGTCGGAAAGAAAGCGATCTTGACCGGGTGGTGCCATTCCTCGGCAATGGCACGCGGATAACGCAATGCTTTGGCAACGTAGATGGCCGTGACCAGCGCAAAGATCAACATGGCGACGCCCAAGACGGCGGCCGAGACCGGGGGGGCAAGCCAGGGAAAGGCCGGAACGCCGGCGTGCAAAGCCAGAACCAGCCCCCCCATCAGCCCCCCCATGACGATGGCAAAGAATGTAACCGGGAAATGCTCCAGCCTGCTGTGATCACTCATGACATGTATCCTTTTTTTTGTCACCCTGCGCGCCGGGTTGACCGGGCACCTTGATCGGGATCAACCCCCCCGTTCAGGTGGAATGGAATAGGTCAACGTGGCGCGGGCCACCGGGGGGGCCTCTTGCCCTTCGGACCGGATCAACACATCGCCCACGGCCAGCACCCGGCCCAGCTTGTGCAGCGACATTCCGCAATCAGATCCGCATGGGCGACCGGTTTGCGCATGAAGTCGATCGAACAGTTGGTTGTTACCGCCAAGGCCTTCGGGCCGATCATGCGAGGATCGCCAGATAGATCGAAACATCCGCCAGGGCGAACATGGTCGGGCCTGACACTGTGCCGCCGGGGGGGCGCAGGTGTTTGTTCTGAACAAGCTTGCGCACGGTGATCTGCATCGGCGCAACCTGTTCGACCACGAAATCCTGCGCCACCTGCTCGAACTGCTCCCCCCCAAGGAACGCCTGCAGCTCCTCTGTCGACATTTTCACGTCCACGCTTTTCCCTCCCTGCTTTGCGCCCTATCGTGTGCGGGAAATCTGCGGGAGGACAAGATGGCAGAACCGATTCTGAAGCGCGAGGACGCAGCGTCAGTTGCCCGGCTGACCCTGAACAACCCTGGCGCACTGAATGCACTGTCGGACGAGATGCTGGCGGCCCTTCAGACCGAGATTGACGCGCTGACAACGGATACGACGATCCGTGCCGTGGTCATCGCGGGGGGGGCAGGCAAGGCCTTTTGTGCGGGCCACGACCTGAAGCAGATGACCGCCGGTCGGGCGGTCGAGGACCGCGGGCGCGCTTATTTCAAGGACCTCTTCGATCGTTGCGCGGCGATGATGTTGTCGCTGCAGCGCCTGCCCCCCCAGCCGGTCATCGCCGAGGTTCACGGCATCGCCACCGCCGCAGGCTGCCAGTTGGTCGCCACCTGTGACATGGCCGTGGCCGCCGAAGGCACGCGCTTTGGCGTCAATGGCGTCAATATCGGCCTGTTTTGCTCCACCCCCCCCATGGTGGCCCTGACCCGCAACATCCCGCGCAAACAAGCGTTCGAGATGCTGACCACCGGCGAGTTCATATCGGCGGAGCGGGCTGCCGAACTGGGGGGGCTGGTGAACCGCGTGGTGTCGCCCGAGGCCCTGACCGACGAAGCATGAGGCTGGCCGCAAGGTGGCCGCGAAACTCGGTGCAGCGGTCAAGGTCGGCAAATCCGCTTTCTACGACCAGTTGTCGATGACCACCGATGAGGCCTATGCCTACACCGGTGCAGCCATGGTCGAGAACATGCTGTTTCGCGACACCGAGGAAGGCATCCAGGCCTTCATTGAGAAACGCAAACCGGAGTGGTCGCAGGGCTGAACGGCCTGCGACAAATTTAGTATACCGTCGCATACAACTCTTTCCCTCCGGCTCCGTTTGCGCTAAACAGTGCGCAAATCTGACCAGCCGGAGGCGCGCCCGTGACGAAGATCAAAGTCGACAATCCCATCGTCGAAATGGACGGCGATGAAATGACCCGCATCATGTGGGACTTCATCAAGAAAAAGCTGATCCAGCCTTATCTGGACCTGGACCTGCTCTATTACGACCTGGGGGGGATCGAGGAACGCGACGCTACCTCCGACCAGATCACCATCGACGCCGCCGAAAAGACCAAGGAAATCGGCGTCGCGGTGAAATGCGCCACGATCACCCCCCCCGATGAGGCGCGGGTGGAAGAATTCGGGTTGAAACAGATGTGGCGCTCGCCCAATGGCACGATCCGCAACATCCTGGGCGGTGTGGTGTTCCGCGCGCCGATCATCTGCAAGAATGTGCCGCGTCTTGTGCCCGGCTGGACCTCGCCCATCGTGATCGGCCGCCACGCCTTTGGCGACCAGTACAAGGCCACCGATTTCAAATTCCCCCCCGGCGCGGGCAAGCTGACGATGAAATTCGTCGGCGAAGACGGCACCGTGATCGAGAAAGAGGTCTTCGACGCCCCCCCCGACGCCGGTGTCTTCATGTCGATGTACAACCTCGACAAATCCATCGTCGACTTCGCCCGCGCCTCGATGAACTATGCGCTGAACATCGGCTGGCCGCTGTATCTGTCGACCAAGAATACCATTTTGAAACAATATGATGGCCGCTTCCTGGAGCTGTTCCAGCATATCTATGACACCGAGTTCAAGGAGGCCTTCGAGGCCAAGGGGGGGCTGTGGTACGAGCACCGGCTGATCGACGACATGGTCGCCTGCGCGATGAAGTGGAACGGCAAGTTCGTCTGGGCCTGCAAGAACTACGATGGCGACGTGCAGTCGGACACCGTGGCGCAGGGTTTCGGCTCGCTGGGGGGGCTGATGACTTCGCAGCTGATGACGCCCGATGGAAAGATCGTCGAGGCCGAAGCGGCCCATGGCACCGTGACCCGCCATTACCGCCAGCACCAGAAGGGCGAGGCGACCTCCACCAACTCGATTGCGTCCATCTATGCCTGGACCGGCGCGCTGAAGCACCGTGCCAAGCTGGACGAGAACGTCGCCCTGCGCGCCTTTGCCGAAACGCTGGAACGCGTGATCGTCGAGACCGTGGAATCGGGTCACATGACCAAGGACCTGGCCCTGCTGGTCGGCCCCCCCGACCAGGGGGGTGGCTGACCACCATGGGCTTCCTCGACAAGATCGACGAGAACCTGAACAAGGCCCTGATCGGCTGAGTGATCAAGGGGGGCGAAGGGAAGGATTTCGACCTCTTCGCCCCCCCGGAACCGCGCCACCTGCCTGGCGCAAGCGCGGTCCAGTCGCCCTCGTCCGTTTCCAACGGCTCCGACACCACCGCCCAACCCGCGCGGCTGTCGGACCAGCGGTAATAGAGCGTCGGTGCGATGTCATCCGAGGAATGGCGCGCAGCCCAAAGCGTGTCGCCATCCGAAAACGCGGCCGACAGGCGCATGTGCGGCGTCACCCCCCCATGAGCGCGCGACAGGGTTTCCAATTGACGCACCGAAGCTGCCAGCGCAGCGACCGGATCGGCCATGTCGCCCCCCCCAGCATCAGCAAAAACAGCACTTCGCTGTCCGTCGCCCCCCCCTTGCGGTGCGCGTAAAGGTCATCGGGGGGGATCAACATATCTGCCTTCTTGCGAAAACACTCGAACCCACCGACCTGACCATTGTGCATGAAGCTCCACTTGCCAACCGTGAACGGATGGCAGTTGTTGCGGCTGGTGGCCGTGCCGGTCGAGGCGCGCACATGGGCCAGAAACAGGCCGGACCTGACCTGCTGCGCCAGCGACCGCAGGTTCGGATCGGACCAGGCCGGGTAGACGTCGCGAAACAGCCCCCCCGGCTCGGGCCGATGATCATACCAGGCCACGCCAAACCCGTCCGCATTGATCGCGGTCTTGGCTTCCTCGGCATCCTGACTTTGCACGATCAGCGAATGACCGGGGGGGGTAGAGACGACATCCTCGATAAAGATCGGTTGCCCGAGATAGGCGGCCCAACGGCACATGCGAATACCCCCCCACTAATTTTGTCAGCCTTTAATCACGCTTTTTGAATTTACACAAGCCCGGACCGCAATGCGGTGTCGTGAACAGGATCGACCGGTGTCGCTGTCCGGCTGGACACCCCCCCGATCCCGGACACGCAAAACAGAGGAAAGGAGCGTGACATGCAGTACCTCATCCTCTTCGCAGCGGTTGTGTTCGAAACCATCGGCACCTCGGCCCTGCAGGCAAGCCAGCAGTTCACCCGGCTGGTCCCGTCGGTGACCGTGGTCGTGGCCTATGTGATCAGCTTCATCCTGCTGGGCTGGGCGCTGAAGTTCATGCCGGTCGGCATCGCCTATGCGATCTGGTCGGGGGGCTGGGTATCGTGCTGATCGCCGGCATTGGTTATGCGGTCTTTGGCCAGAGGCTGGACCTGCCCGCCGTCCTTGGTCTTGGTCTGATTCTGGCCGGGATCGTGGTAATTAACCTGTTTTCTTCCACCGCCAGCCACTAGGGGGGGGTGGCATTTCGCGCCGAGGCACGCTATGCGCGCGCCAACTCTTCTGAAAAGGCGCGTATCATGGACCTTCGCAATATCGCGATCATTGCTCACGTTGACCACGGCAAAACCACGCTGGTGGACGAGCTTCTGAAACAATCCGGTGCGTTCCGCGAAAACCAGGAAGTGGCCGAACGGGCCATGGATTCGAACGATCTGGAACGCGAGCGCGGCATTACCATCTTTGCCAAGCCCACCAGCGTTGAATGGAAAGGCACGCGGATCAACATCGTCGACACCCCCCCCGGCCACGCCGATTTCGGTGGTGAGGTGGAACGCATCCTGTCGATGGTCGATGGTGTGGTCCTGCTGGTGGACGCCGCCGAAGGCCCAATGCCGCAGACCAAATTCGTCACCTCCAAGGCGCTGGCACTGGGTCTGCGTCCGATCGTGGTTCTGAACAAGGTCGACAAGCCCGATGCCGAACCCGACCGCGCGCTGGACGAATGTTTTGACCTCTTCGCTTCGCTGGACGCCACCGAAGATCAGCTGGACTTCCCGCATATGTATGCGAGCGGTAGGAACGGCTGGGCGGATGCCGAACTGGACGGGCCGCGCAAGGACCTGCACGCACTGTTCAACCTGATCGTCAACCACGTGCCCGCGCCCAAGCAACTGGCCCACCAGGACGAAGACTTCCGCATGCTGGCCACCACCCTGGGCGCCGACCCCCCCTTCGTGGGCCGCATCCTGACCGGTCGTGTGGAATCGGGCACCCTGAAAGTGGGTGCCACCGTGCAGGCCCTGTCGCGCATCGGCCAGAAGATCGAGCAGTTCCGCGTGACCAAGATCCAGGCCTTCCGTGGCCTGGCCCAACAGGACATCGACGAGGCCGTCGCGGGCGACATCGTGTCCATCGCCGGCATGTCCAAGGCCACCGTGGCCGACACGATCTGCGCCCTAGCGGTCGAAGACCCGCTGGATGCCCAGCCCATCGACCCGCCCACCATTACCGTGACCTTCGGCATCAATGACAGCCCGCTGGCTGGCCGTGACGGCAAGAAGGTGCAGTCGCGCGTCATTCGCGACCGCCTGATGAAAGAGGCCGAATCGAACGTCGCCATCAAGATCGAAGACACCCCCCCCGGCGGCGAGGCCTTCGAGGTCTCGGGCCGTGGCGAGTTGCAGATGGGCGTGTTGATCGAAAACATGCGCCGCGAAGGGTTCGAATTGTCGATCTCTCGCCCCCCCCAGGTGATCATGCGCGACGAAGACGGCCAGACCATGGAACCGGTCGAGGAAGCCACCATCGACGTGGATGACGAATACTCCGGTGCCGTCATTGAAAAACTGACCGGCGCGCGCAAAGGTGAGCTGGTCGAGATGCGTCCGGCTGGCGCGGGCAAGACCCGGATCATCGCCCATGTCCCCCCCTCGCGCGGGCTGATCGGCTACCACGGCGAATTCCTGACCGACACCCGCGGCACCGGCGTGTTGAACCGCGTGTTCCACGGCTGGACCCCCCCGCACAAGGGGGGGGCCATTCCGGGCCGTCGCGCGGGCGTGCTGATCTCGATGGAGAACGGCACCTCGGTCGCCTATGCCCTGTGGAACCTGGAAGATCGCGGCAAGATGTTCATCGGCGCGCAGGTCGATGTCTATACCGGCATGATCATTGGCGAGCACTCGCGCGAAAACGACCTGGAAGTGAACCCGCTCAAGGGCAAGAAACTGACCAACGTGCGGGCTTCCGGCACCGACGAAGCGGTGCGCCTGACCACGCCGGTGACCCTGTCGCTGGAAGAGGCGATTGCCTATATCAACGACGACGAACTGGTCGAGGTCACTCCCAACAGCGTACGCCTGCGCAAACGCTACCTGGACCCGCATGAGCGCAAGCGCCATGCGAAGGCAAACCAGTAAGCGGTTGAGAAAGAACGACAAAGGGCCCCCCCTTCTTGGGGGGGCCCTTTTCTTTTGGCTGATTGTTCAAGCAGCGGTGCAAAATGTGCCTACTCGCTGGTCTCGACGATCAGCAGCTCACGTTCCGAGGCACCCCCCCGCGCATGGCTCAGCGCTTCCTGGTATTCGGGGGGGCTGTGGTAGCAGGTTTCAGCTGCTTCAACGCTGGGAAACTTCGCCACCACGTTGCGCGGGCGATCCTTGCCCTCCAGCTGAACATAGCGCCCGGCGCGGGCGATGAAATGGCCGCCGTGCTTGGCAATCGCGGGGGGGCCCGCCAGCTTGGCGTATTTGCCATAGGCCTCTTCATCGGTGACGGTGACATGGGCAATCCAGAGCGCGGGCATGGTCTCTCCTGACATAAAAAGGGCGCGAACCCGATCAGTTTACGCGCCCTTTAGGTATCTCAGCAAGCCGTATTTGACCGGATGGTCAGCCCGCAATCACCGCCTCAGCAGCAGCAATGGCGGCGTCCGAGTTCGAGGCATCCTTGCCCCCCCCGCCCTGCGCCATGTCGGGGGGGCGGCCACCGCCCCCCCCTTGCCGCCCAGCTCGGCCACGGCGGCGCGCACCAGGTCAACTGCGGACAGGTCGCCCTTGAGATCGTCGGTCACGCCAGCGGCCACAGCCGCCTTGCCCTCCACATCCGCGATCAACAGAACCGCACCCGATCCCAGCTGCGCCTTGTGTTCGTCCACCAAGGGCGGCAGGTCGCGACCCGAGACACCGGACAAGACCTGCGCCTTGAACTTGATGCCGTTGATTTCCTTGGCCGGTTCTTCGGCCTTGGCACCGCCGGACATGGCCAGCTCACGACGCAGCGCGGCCACCTCGGCACTCAGCGCCTTGCGTTCGTCCAACAGGCCCTTCACCCGATCCACCAGCTCCGACGGCTGCGCCTTCAGCACGCCAGCGATCTCAGCCACGCGACCAGCTTCGGCCTCAAGATAGGCAAAGGCCGCCTTGCCGGTCAGCGCCTCGATCCGGCGCACCCCCCCGGCGGACGACGCAGAGTCACCCAGGATCACGCAGAGCCCAATATCACCGGTCTGTTTCACATGGGTGCCGCCGCAAAGTTCGATCGAATAAGTCTGCCCGTCCGAGCCCTTGCCGGTCGGCGCATGGCCCATCGACACGACCCGTACCTCGTCGCCGTATTTCTCACCGAACAACGCCTGGGCCCCCCCCATGGCGCGGGCGTCATCCGGGGGGGTCATGATGCGGGTTTCGACAGCCGTGTTCTGACGGATATAAGCGTTTACCTCCAGCGCCACGTTCGACAGTTCCTGCGCGCTTAGCCCCCCCTTGTTGTGGCTGAAGTCAAAGCGCAGGCGATCCGGCGCGTTCAAGCTGCCGCGCTGCGCGACATGTTCGCCCAGCTCATTGCGCAGCGCCTCGTGCAGCAGGTGCGTGGCCGAGTGGTTGGCGCGAATGGCGGTGCGGCGCAGGTGATCGACGGTCAGCTCCGCCCCCCCCTGCCCCCCCGTGGCAATCTCACCTTCCTCCACCGTGGCGATGTGAATGAACACGCCCGCCACCTTCTTGGTGTCGGTGATCTTGGCCGAGCCGGTCTCGGTCCGCACCAGCCCGCTGTCACCAACCTGACCACCGCTTTCGGCGTAAAACGGCGTCTGGTTGACGACGATCTGCACCTCGTCCCCCCCGGCCTTGGCGGCCTCGACCGCCTCGCCACCGGCGACCAGCGCCACGATCTGCCCCCCCTCGCATGTTCGGTGTCATAGCCCAGGAACTCGGTCACGCCCTGTTCCTCGGCCAGGTCAAACCAGACGGTCGCATCCGCCTGCTCGCCCGAGCCCGACCAGGCAGCGCGAGCCTTGGCCTTTTGTTCTTCCATCGCCGCGTCGAACCCGTCGGTATCCACGCCGCGGCCCTTCTCGCGCAGTGCGTCCTGGGTCAGATCCAGCGGGAAACCGTAGGTGTCATAGAGCTTGAACGCGGTTTGCCCCCCCGGCAAGTCTGCGCCTTCGGGAAGGTCCACCAGCTCGTCGTCCAGCAGCTTCAGACCACGGTCCAGAGTTGCCTTGAACCGGGTTTCCTCGGTCAACAGGGTTTCTTCGATCATCACCTGGGCGCGGCCCAGCTCCGGGTAGGCCTGGCCCATCTGCCCGACCAACGCGGGCACCAGACGGTGCATGACCGGATCCTTCGCGCCCAGCAGATGCGCGTGACGCATGGCGCGGCGCATGATGCGGCGCAGCACGTATCCACGCCCCCCCTCGTTCGACGGCATCACCCCCCCGTCGGCCATCAGGAAGGACGTGGAGCGCAGGTGGTCCGCGATCACGCGGTGGTGCACGTTCTTGTCGCCGAACGGATCGGTCGAGGTCGCATGCGCAGAGGCTTCAATGAGGGCCTTGAACAGGTCCGTGTCATAGTTGTCATGGCTGCCCTGCAAAAGCGCGCCGATACGTTCCAGCCCCCCCATGCCGGTGTCGATCGACTGCATCTCCAGGTCCACCATCGAGCCGTCCTCGAACTGCTCGTTCTGCATGAAGACAATGTTCCAGATCTCGATGAACCGGTCGCCATCTTCTTCCGGGCTGCCCGGAGGGCCACCCCCCCAGATGTGCTCGCCGTGGTCATAGAAAATCTCGGTACAGGGCCCGCAAGGACCGGTTGGACCCATCTGCCAGAAGTTGTCATGGGTGGCGATGCGGATAATGCGATCTTCTGGCACGCCGACCTTTTTCCAGATCTCGAACGCCTCGTCATCGGTGTGATAGACAGTGGTGTAGAGCTTGTCCTTCGGGATGTCGAAATCCTTGGTGATCAGCTCCCAGGCAAAGGGGGGGATCGCCTCTTTCTTGAAATAGTCGCCGAAGCTGAAATTCCCCCCCAGCATTTCAAAGAACGTATGGTGGCGCGCGGTGTATCCGACATTGTCCAGATCATTGTGCTTGCCGCCGGCGCGCACGCATTTCTGCGACGTGGTCGCGCGTTTATAGTCACGTTTCTCGACCCCCCCGGTGAACAGGTTCTTGAACTGCACCATACCCGAGTTGACGAACATCAGCGTCGGGTCGTTGCGCGGCACCAGGGGGGGGAGCTGTCCACCACCTCGTGGCCGTTCTTGGCGAAATAGTTCAGAAAGGTCGAGCGGATGTCGTTCAGGCTGGCCATGGATGTCTGTCTCTGATGGGCGTTCGGCTTGGTTTACAAGGGGGGGCGGGCGGTGCTGTCCACAGGTGGTTGCTGCGGCTGCACATGCAAAAAGGCCGGGCAATGGGCCCGGCCTTTGCGCAATGTGGCTGGATCAGACTTCGACCAGCCCGTCGTCATCCTCTGCCGCCCCCCCTGGCGGCATGTCGAAATCGAGCCCGTGGGCGGCGCGGATCTTATCTTCGATCTCCAGCGCCACGCGGGGGGGGTTTTCGCGCAGGAAGGTCTTGGCGTTTTCGCGCCCCCCCTGCCCGACCCGCTCGTCGCCATAGCTGAACCAGGCACCGGACTTGTCGACAACGCCAGCCTTGACGCCCAGGTCCAGAAGTTCGCCCATCTTCGAGATACCCTCGCCGTACATGATGTCGAATTCCACCTGTTTGAACGGCGGGGGGGCCACCTTGTTCTTTACCACTTTCACGCGGGTTGCGTTGCCGACCACTTCGTCGCGATCCTTGATCGCACCGATGCGGCGGATGTCCAGGCGTACCGAGCTGTAGAATTTCAGCGCATTGCCGCCGGTGGTGGTTTCCGGGCTGCCGAACATGACGCCGATCTTCATGCGGATCTGGTTGATGAAGATCACCATGCAATTCGAACGCGCGATCGAACCGGTCAGTTTGCGCATGGCCTGGCTCATCAGGCGGGCCTGCACGCCGACATTCGAATCGCCCATGTCGCCTTCCAGTTCCGACTTCGGCGTCAGGGCGGCAACCGAGTCGACCACCACCATGTTCACCGCGCCGGAACGCACCAGCGTGTCGACGATCTCCAACGCCTGTTCGCCTGTGTCGGGCTGCGAGATCAGAAGCTCGTCCAGATCCACGCCCAGCTTGCGGGCATATTGCGGGTCCAGCGCGTGTTCGGCGTCAACGAAGGCGCAAACGCCGCCCTTCTTCTGTTCCTCGGCCACGCAATGCAGGGTCAGGGTCGTCTTGCCCGAGCTTTCCGGGCCATAGATCTCAATGACACGGCCTTTCGGCAGCCCGCCAATCCCCCCCAGCGCGATGTCCAGGCCCAGTGAACCGGTCGAGGTCGCCTCAATCTCCGCCACCGGGTTGTCGGCACCGAGCTTCATGATCGAGCCTTTGCCAAACTGGCGTTCAATCTGGGCCAGGGCCGAATCCAGTGCTTTCTGTTTATCGCTGTCGCGCTTCTTGTCCATGTCGAGCAGGTCCGCAATTGCCATTGTTTCTTCCCTTATCCCATAGCCGACCGGGGGGGTCGGCAATGACGGCTGATGTTCTTGCCTTGTTCTCGCTTTATGAGATCAAATCAGGAACAATTCAAGTAAAACTGTACGAGTTTCACCTTGAGCAAGAATGATGACCAAAAGATTAACAGGCCTTACAAAACCGGAACAACCGCCCCCCCGCCATGCGCCAGAGCGGCGAATTTCCTAGGGATTTTGGGGGGGCGTTAGTGCAACTGCCGCTGCACAGTTTCCGTCAACTCTGACAGAGAGAACGGCTTGGGCAGGAATACCGAGTTTGGGATGCGCGCTTGGTGTTCCGCCACGCTGTCCTCGGCATAGCCCGATACGAACACCACCCTTACGCCCGGTCGATCTTCCAGCGCCTTTGTCACCCAAGTCGGCCCATCCATGCCAGGCATGATCACATCCGTGACGAACACATCCACTTTCAGCGACGTATCCTCCAAGGTTTTCAGGGCCTCTTCAGCGTTCTCGGCTTCCAGCACCGTATATCCGCGCATACGCAGGGCGCGCGACGCAAAGGCACGCACGGGCGCTTCGTCTTCGACCAAAAGCACGATCCACCGTCCGATACGGGCTCATGCGTTGGCCTCGGCAGTGTCTCCGCCGCGATCGGCTCAGGTTGCGCATCGGAGACGTCCGCCTTGACAAGATCCGCGCTGCCAAAAGGCGGGGGGGTCGGTTCTGCTGGTACGGGCGTCGTGGCCCTGCTGACAGCCGCCAAAAGCGCTGCGTCGTCCCCCCCACGAGCACCGATGGCTGCTGGGGGGGCGGCTCACAGGTCTCCGGCGGGGGGGTTGGCAGAGGCTCGGACGAGGTGTCCTTGCCCTCTTCCTCGATCAGGTCCGGTGGCAGCATGACAGGAGCGGTCTGATCCTCTTCCGGTTGCTCTGCTGCGGCCAGCTCCGCCTCCCTCTCCTGATAGACAGGAAAATAGAGCGAGAAGGTCGTGCCCTGACCAGGCACTGAGTCGACAAAGATGAACCCGCCGGTCTGCTTGATGATCCCATAGGCCATGGACAGGCCCAATCCAGTGCCCTGCCCCCCCGCGCGCTTGGTGGTGAAGAAGGGCTCGAAAATCTTCGGTAGCTTGTCAGACGGAATGCCCGTGCCCTGATCAATCACACGCACGGTCACGTAATCCCCCCCCGGGGGGGGACGCTGGCGCGATCCCGTTCAAGCGGCTTGTCAAGGAACACGTTTCGGGTCTCAATCCGCACCTCCCCCCCGCCCTCGGGCATGGCATCACGTGCGTTCACCACAAGGTTCATCAGCACCTGATCCAACTGACGGCGGTCTGCGCGGATCGGCAGCAGGTCATTGTCGTGGCTCAGGTCCAAGCGCACCTTTTCCCCCCCGACAAGACGGTTCAGAAGATGGGTCAGGTCGCCAAGAGAATCGGTCAGATCGACCCTCTCTGGACGCAGCGTCTGCTTGCGCGAGAAGGCGAGCAACTGCCCCCCCACCAGCGACGCGGCCCGGTTGGCGTTCTGATGAATCTGGGCCAGGTCCGCATATTCGGGATCACTCTCATCATGGTTCATGAGAAGCAGATCGCAATGGCCGGAGATGGCCGTCAGCAGGTTGTTGAAATCATGGGCAACGCCACCCGCCAGCTGTCCGATCGCCTGCATCTTCTGGCTCTGCACAAACTGCGCTTCGAGCGTCTTCAGCTCGGTTGCGTCATGCAGCACGGCCACCAGCGAGACACCATTTTCCTCGACCACCTGGCCAAGCGAAATCTGTAAGAACACCTCGTCCTCGGGCTTTACGGCGCGCACCACTTCGGAGCGGCCAAGGTGACGCCCCCCCGCATTGGCTTCACGCAGCCATTCCGACACTGGGCGACCCAGCCCTTCGACCTGATCGGCCAGCAGGGATCCAACAGCCTCCGCATCGTTCAAAAGCGCGCGGGCACGTTGGTTGGCCATCTGAATATCGCCTTCGGGGGGGCCCAATTTCAGCAGCGGTACGGGCAGACCGTCCACCACGCCCCCCCATTCGCCCGGCTTGACCACAGCCGTCTGTGGTTCGGGCAAAAGATAAAGCTCACGTCGGCCAGCCGAACTGGAAATCTCGGCCACCATGGCGCGCACGGGGGGGCCGTCCTTGCCGGCCACCTGCATCACCTCGCCCGCGCGGATCGGCAGATCGGTAAAGACACGGTCCAGCGTGGTTTCACGTCCGCCCAACAGGCGGCGCAGCGCTTCGTTCATGAACAGGATCGTGCCGGTGCGCGATACGGTCATCATGGGGGGAGGCTGATGTTCTCACCCGTGCGGCCTGCCGGTCCCCCCCGGTCACCCATGTCTTCCAGCCGCCAGAGATACCCATCCTCCCCCCCCACCAGATGTACCGAAAGGCGCATATGGCCACGGCGCAGCACCACGTCTTCGCGCGCAGCGCCCTTGGCCTGGGCCTTGTTCTGCAGCCGATACAAAACCGCCGCCGGGGGGGAGGCGAAAAGATCGCCAAGAGCAGAGATCAGCGTCTCACCATCCTTGCCGCCGAACCGTTCGACCGCCGCCGCATTCTGATAGCCGATCTGACCATCCACATCGGTGGTGAAACTGGGCGCGGCATCATGTTCGACAAAGGCAGAGACCGTGCGAAAGAGTTCCTTCTGCGCGTGGCGAAAGCGGCGTGCCATGCCGAACACCATCAAGGTCAAGGCAAGAAACGTTCCCCCCCCAACAAGTCCCAGCCCGATCTGCGCCAGAAACATTGGCACCGCCCAGGCTGCCCCCCCGATGAAGAGCAGCGCCAGCAAAAGCAGATATCCCGCCTTAGGAGACAGGTCGATGGCGGCCTGGGTTAATGGCCGCGGTGTGAGCGCCGGGTGCGACACGCTATCCCCCCCCTGTTCTTGATTCGTCGGTCAGGGATATTTCGCAGGGATTCTGTTAAGCCCCCCCGATTAACAACGGTGCAAAAGCAACCGCCAGTTGACTTAACCAGCCGAGCGCTCGCGCGTCAATGCCGCAAGGTAAAACCCATCCGCCCCCCATCAAGCGGGGGGGTGAGACGCGTTTCATGGGACTTGTGCCACCCGGTGTGTCGCTTCAGAAAGGCCGCGACCTGATCGCCATTCTCGCAGTTGAGCAGCGAACAGGTGGCATAGGCGAGCATCCCGCCAGGCGCGACCATTTCCGAAACTTTCCTGATAATTCCGTTCTGTATGGCGCGAAGTTCATGCAATCTTTCCTGCGACAGCTGCCACTTGCCTTGGGGGGGGAGCGCCGCCAGGCTCCGGAACCGGAACAGGGCGCGTCCACCAAGACAAGGTCGAAAGGCCCTTCGGCGGCAGGGGGGGTCCGGCTTTGTGTTATGCGCACGCCCGCGCGCTTGGCCCGTGCGGGAATGTCGCGCATGCGGCCAGGATCAATATCATGTACGGTCACCTGTGCCCCCCCCATGGCAGCCATTGCAAGGGCCTTGCCGCCACCGCCCGCGCAATAGTCCAGAACACGCATGCCCGGACGAATGTCCAGCCCTTCCAGGATCGCTTGCGAAGCCGCGTCCTGAAGCTCGACCACCCCCCCGTCGGCATAGGCACGGCTGCCAGAAATTTTCCTCTCCCCCCTTCAATGGCTTGCAAGGCGGTCTTGGCAAGCGGATGCGGTGTGGTGGAGATACCCTCAACCTCCAGTGCCGCCTGCGCCTCCTCCCGCGTGCCGCGCGCAAGGTTTGCACGCAGGAAGACCGGCGCGCGGGGGGGGCGCAGGCTCTCGCAGATCCTCTCAAGATCGTCCCCCCCCAGAGAACGCTCCAGCTCGGGCAGCAGCCAGTCCGGCATGTCCAGAGCCTCGCCCCCCCTGGACAGCGCCGGCGGGTGCCATGCGCACTCCTCTTCGGAGAGCGGCGGCGGCGCATAGCCCTCGCCAGAGAAGAGCAGCGCCGGGTCGCATCCGGCGGCACGCTCCGCCCCCCCGATCATGACCGCGCGCCCGGTCATGCCCCCCCCACCCAAAGCGGCAAAGCTGCGCAGCGCCCGCAGAGCACCAAAAACATGATCGCGAATGGCCGCCCGATCCTTGGATCCGGCAAAGCGGTGGCCACGCGCCCAGCTGGTCAGGCACTGTTCGGCACTTGCCCCCCCCGCAAGCACGTGATCCAGAACCTCAATTGCGGCCGCAACGCGGGCACCCGGCGTCACGAAATCACCCTAGCTTTGGCATGCAAGCACCTCATTTAATTACCCAATCCGGTAATTCGGGCTCTCACGTGTAATCTGCACGTCATGCACGTGGCTTTCCTTCAGGCCCGCACCGGTGATGCGCACGAACTTGCAGTTCTTGCGCATTGTTTCCACCGTGCCATTCCCCCCCGTGTACCCCCCCATGGCCGCGCGCAGGCCGCCGACCAGTTGGTGGATCACCGTTCCCGCGGTCCCTTGTAAGGCACCTGACCTTCGATCCCTTCGGGCACCAGCTTGTCCGATGCTGCATCTTTCTGAAAGTAGCGGTCCGCCGACCCGCGCGCCATGGCCCCCCCCAGTGAGCCCATGCCGCGATAGGCCTTGAACGAACGGCCCTGGTAGAGAATGACCTCACCCGGGCTTTCATCGGTGCCGGCAATCATGGATCCGACCATGGCGCAGGAGGCCCCCCCCGCTGCAATGGCCTTGGCAAAGTCGCCGGAGAACTTGATGCCACCGTCGGCGATGACGGGGGGGATGTCGCCCGCTTCCTTCGCGCAGTCGCCAATTGCTGTCAGCTGGGGGGGCACGCCCACACCAGCCACCATACGGGTGGTGCAGATCGAGCCCGGGCCAATGCCAACCTTGACCGCATCCGCGCCCGCGTCGATCAGCGCGCGGGTGGCTTCGGCGGTGGCGACGTTGCCGGCGATAACCTGCACCGCGTTCGACTGCGCCTTGATGCGTTTCACCGCGTCGATCACGCCTTCGGAATGACCATGGGCCGTGTCCACCACGACAATGTCGACGCCCGCGTCGATCAGCGCCTCGGACCGGGCAAAACCGCTGTCCCCCCCCACCGAGCTGGCCGCAGCCACCCGCAACCGGCCCAGATCGTCCTTGCAGGCGGTCGGGTTCAGCACCGCCTGTTCGGTGTCCTTCAGCGTCAGAAGCCCGGTCAGCTTGCCGTTTCCATCCGTGACCAGAAGCTTTTCGATCCGGCGCGCCTTCATCAGGCTCTTGGCTTCTTCCAGGTCGGCGGGCTCCTGCAGCATGGCCAGGTCCTCCGAGGTCATCATGACACTGACCGGCGTATCATCCGAAGTCGCAAAGCGCATGTCGCGGTTGGTGACGATGCCAACCACGCGGCCGTCACCGTCCACAACCGGGAAGCCGGTCACGCGGTAGCTTCCTGCAACGCCTTGGCGTCGGCCAGGGTCTGATCGGCGGTCAGGGTGATCGGGTTGTAGACAATGCCGCTTTCAAAGCGCTTCACCCGGCGCACTTCACGCGCCTGCTGGTCCACATCCAGGTTCTTGTGGATAACCCCCCCCATGCCGCCGGCCTGGGCCATGGCGATGGCCATGCGGGCCTCGGTCACCGTGTCCATGGCGGAGGACAGGAGCGGGATGTTCAGGGCAATGGATTTGGTGACGAACGTGGTCGTGTCCGCCGTGGTCGGCAGCACGTTGCTGGCAGCGGGAACCAGCAGAACATCGTCAAAGGTAAGGGCCTCGCGAATCTCCATGGCGGCGTCTCCTTGGGAGTTTTCGTTTGGCACGTCCCTATCTCATGGGTTGGGCGGTTTGGAAAGGGCTTGGACCGATTTTTGTGCTTCCGGCGGGGGGGAGATTTGGAGAAAGATGAAAGGAGATTGACAAGAACGCCGCCTGCGTGTGTCCCTCCCTGTGTCCAAAGCGGGCCGGAAAATGGGAGGCAGACATGGAGCTTTCGAAACGCATTCGCGGACTGACCGGCGGCGGCAGCGACGGTTGGGACGTATTCTATCGCGCGCGCGCCATGGCGCAGGCCGGGGGGGAGCCCATTGTGGAGTTGACCATTGGCGAGCATGACATCCGGACCGCCCCCCCGGCCATTCTGGACGCGATGCAGGCGTCGGCCAAGGGCGGGCACACGGGCTATGCGATCGTGCCCGGCGTGACCGCGTTGCGTCAGGCGGTTGCGGCAAGGGTGCAAGAGCGCACCGGCGTGGCGACAACAATGGACAATGTGCTGATCATACCGGGCGGTCAGGCGGGACTGTTCGCCACGCATCACGCCGTTTGTGACGAGGGCGACCGGGCCTTGTTCATTGATCCCTATTACGCCACCTACCCCCCCGGCACGATCCGCGGTGTGGGGGGGGCCGTACCTGTCCCGGTCGCGGCACGCCCGCGGGACGGGTTCCAGCCACAGGCCGCCGCCATTGACGCGCTTGCAGACGGTGCCTCCAGCCTGCTGATCAACACACCAAACAACCCGACTGGCGTGGTCTATACACGCGAAACGCTGGAGCGCATTGCCGAGGTTTGTCAGCATCGCGACCTCTGGCTGATTTCCGACGAGGTTTATGACACGCAAGTCTGGGAGGGCGACCACATCTCGCCCCCCCGCGCGTTGCCCGGCATGGCCGACCGCACGCTGGTCGTGGGGGGGTCCATGTCGAAAAGCCACGCGATGACTGGCAGCCGGGTGGGCTGGGTCGTTGGGCCCGAGGAGGCGATTGCCCACCTGATCACGCTGGCCACCCACACGACCTATGGCGTGCCCGGCTTTATTCAGGACGCGGCCACGTTCGCATTGGAGCAGGGGGGGCAATCGCTGGAACAGGAGGTCGCCGCCCCCCCCTTCCGCCGTCGCCGTGCCGCCGCGCAAACGCTGATCGGCAAGCAGAACGTGGCCAAGCTCGTGCCTCGGGCGGGGGGGCGATGTACCTGATGCTGGATATGCGCGCCACGGGGGGGCTTTCGGGCGAGGAGTTCGCCAACCAGCTGCTGGACCACGAACGCATCGCGTCATGCCGGGCGAAAGCTTTGGAAAGGCGGCGGCGGGGGGGCACGTCCGTGTGGCGATGACAGTCGCGGATGATGCGTTTGAGGCCGCCCTGGGACGGGTCCTGGGCTTCGCTGCAAAGCTCGTGGACTGAAGGTCGCCGGAACACTCCCGCCCGTCGTTGCCCCCCTGCCGGGGGGGCGCCGCCCGTTGGGCGTGGCCCGTGCCTGCGGCACGGGTCTGGGCAGCGCTCGGGGGGGCCTGCGGCACGGGTCCGGGCAGCGCTCGGGGGGGCCTGCGGCACGGGTCCGGACACCTGTTGCCATTGCTCCCCCCCTCCCTCTCCCTACTCTCCGGAGGCGGGCGCGCAAGCGCTTGCCGAGGCCGCGATGGCGCGGGTTTGCCCCCCCGGGCAAACCTGCGGCGAGCGCCCCCCCGCCTTGCTGGGGGGGCCCGAGCCGAAGGCGAGCCGTTCCCGTTTCCTTTGCCCCCCCACCCCCCCGGCCGACCCGAAACCTGAGTATTTTCGATCCACGCCCGTTTTTCGACGCCACAGGCGCGCGGAACAGGCTAACCTGCCCTCATGATGTTCGACCTGCCTGATCACGACACGCTCTACGCCGCCCTCGTGGCGCGCGACCCGGCCTATGACGGGCGCGCCTTCGTAGCCGTGGGTTCAACCGGCATCTTCTGCCGCCTCACCTGCGCCGCCCCCCCCAAGCCGAAACAGGAAAACTGCACCTTCCACGACAGCGCCCAGGCCTGTCTGGAGGCGGGCTTTCGCCCCCCCTGCAAACGTTGCCACCCGGTGGGCGAGGACCCGCTGGTCGCCCGGCTGATGGAGGCGCTGGAGGCCGATCCCGCCCGCCGCTGGCGTGAAGGCGATCTGACCGCCATGGGGGGGCTTGATCCCTCCACCGTGCGCCGGGCCTTTCGCCGGGCCACCGGGCAAACCTTCCTGGACCTCGCCCGCACCCGTCGTCTTGCCTCAGGGATCGGCACACTGGCCGCCGGTGATGGCGCGACCGCGGCACAGCTGGACGCGGGTTTTGACAGCCCCCCCAGCGCCTTTCGCGCAGCTTTTGCACGGATCATGGGACGCAGCCCGGGGGGGCAGTTCACCCGCGATCCGGCGCTCTGGGCCGATTGGATCGCCACGCCCCCTGGGGGGGCCGATGGTTGCGGTAGCCGACCAGCACGCGCTGCACCTGCTCGAATTCCTGGAACGCAAGGCACTGCCGCGCGAACTGGACCGGCTCTGGACCATGAGCGACGGGCGCATTGGCTTCGGCCGCCCGGCCCCCCCGATCAGGCAAGTGGCCGAAGAGCTGTCCCGTTACCACGATGGCACCGGCCCCCCCACCTTCGCCACCCGCCTCGCCCCCCCGCAGGGAACCCCCCCCTTTCAACAGGCGGTCTGGGCCAAACTCAGACGCATCCCGGCAGGCCAGACCCGCAGCTACTCCGACCTGGCCCGCGCCCTGGGCCGCCCCCCCTCGGCCACCCGCGCGGTGGCCGCCGCAAATGGCGCCAATCCCATCGCCATCCTGATCCCCCCCTGCCACCGTATCCTCGGGGGGGCGGACGGATCGCTGACCGGCTATGGCGGCGGGCTTTGGCGCAAACGCCGGTTGATCGAGATCGAACGACAGTACCGTCCTGAAGGAGAGACCCCCCCATGACCCGAGACATCGGCGCAACCTTCCGCGCGCTTCACGTGAAGGGCGCTCCCTTCATCCTGGCCAATGCCTGGGACATCGGTTCAGCCAAGATGCTGGCAGGCTTGGGGGGGGCGCAGGCGATTGCGACTTCCTCGGCGGCCCATGCCTTTACCCTGGGGGGGCGGCCCGACATGGGCCACGTGACCCGCGACGAGGCGCTGGCCCATGCGCAGGACCTTGTGGCCGCGGTCAATGTGCCGGTGTCTGGCGATTTCGAGAACGGCTTTGGCCATGACCCTGACAGCTGCGCCGAAACCGTGCGCCTGGCCGCCGAGGTGGGGGGGCTGGCGGGAATTTCCATCGAGGACACGATGCTGCCCGAGCCCACGCCCTATTCCTGCGATCTGGCGGTCGAACGCATCCGCGCCGCCGCTGCCGCCGCCCGCGCCCTGCCCGGCGATTTCGTGCTGGTGGCGCGCGCCGACGGGGGGGTGATGAACGGGCAGTATGACCTGGACGAGGCCATCGCCCGCATCCAGGGCTACGAGGCCGCCGGGGGGGCTGATTGCGTCTATGTGCCCATGCCGGTGGACATGGCCGGTCAGGCGCAGGTCTGCGCGGCCACCACCCTGCCCGTCAATGCGCTGGCCGCCGGCCCCCCCTTCGCCGAGGTCAGCCGCGCCGAGTTCGCAGGCATCGGCGTCGCGCGCATCTCGCTCGGCTCAGCCCTCGCCCGCGCCACGCACCGGCTGATCCAGGACGCAGCCCACGCGATGTTCGACCGGGGGGGAGACTTCACGCCGCTGACCCATTCGATCCCAGGCGAAGAGGTGGACAATCTCTTGATGGGGGGGTGAGCGCCTGCGGCGGGCGGGCAACTCCCGCCCGTCGGGGGGGCGGCCTGACGGCCCCCCCCGCGCCGGTTGGGCCGGGCTCATGCTGCGCATGAGCCTGGGTGTGTAGAACGCAGGTGGAAGTTACAGCTCTGTTTCTGCCGTTCAGCGTCTATCGACACCGCCTTGCCTGAAAAACAACACCACCAGCCCAGTCGCCTGGTAGGTTCCCACCGCTGCGAAACCTATCAAGACGAAGGCAAAACAAGGATAGATGAGCCACAGTAGGATCCCGTACCGGGTCACAGGCCTACCCAAGCCGCCAGTGCCAGACATAAGGAAGAACGCAACACAAGCGATCAGAACCACAAAAACTATCCCGATCGTCGGAAGCTTCCGCTCGTCCGCATCAAGGGGGGGTGGCGTCCAGTACCGAAAAGACCGGGACCTCCAAAGAACAGCGAGGGTTGCGATGAAGAAAATCGGGAAAGCAATCAGTGCGGCCGCTTAGTACGGCAATGTACGCGGGGGGGAGTACTCGGTCAGAAAGGGGGGGACGCGGCTGGACAGCAGGTCAGCTTCAAGCAAGACCTCGACCCAAGCGGGATCAGCGATTTGCGCAACACCGAAAACGGTCAGATAATAGAGAACCAGCAGCCCCCCCCAAAAGCGACTGGAAGAAACCGTTTATGCCTTTTGGAGAAATATTCCGGCTCGACAAGTAGCCTCATGTCGCCCTCCCTCAGGCCCCCCCGCCGACCGATTGCCAAACACGCCCTTACTCCGTCAGCTCCACATACTGCAAATAAACGGGCAGGACTGTCCAACTGAGATCGAAGGATGGTTGCATGTTAACCGACCGCTAGGACGCGCCCATGCGGACCTGGGAATAGTATGTTCCATCTTTCCGGTGTTCGCATTCCCGCACCCTCAGCCCTTCGCCCCCCCGACCAACAAGCGTTTCCCCCCCGAAGGCGGCGACGCAGGTCGCGCCTGAGATCGCGATGCGAAGCGAGCGCCCCCCCGCCGTGCGCGCGCCTGAGCCGAAGGCGAAGCGTCCCTTGCCCGCACCCGAGCCCCCCCGCCCTACTCTTTCGTCACATCGTGATTGTAGATCCAGTCGAACCGCTCCAGCACCTTTTGGGGGGGCGCGACACGGTTTGCGATGCGCAAGACGCCATGGCCCAGCAGCTTTGCCACCGGGTTGCCGTAATGGTAGTTGCGCGCGTTCTTGTTGGCGGCCTCGATCACTTTGGTGACGCGCGTACGCCTGCGCGCCTGATACAGCGCGGGGGGGCCGTCCTGCATGCCCTGCACCGCAAGGCTATCGGCCAGCACCCAGGCATCTTCCAGCGCCATGACCGCACCTTGGGCCATGAAGGGCAGCGTCGGGTGGGCCGCGTCCCCCCCCAGAAGGGCTGTCGCGCCGCGGTGCCATTCGATCGCCACCGGGTGGCGATGCAGGCCCCCCCAGATATGGACGTCCTCAACGCGGCTCAGCACCTCGCGGGCATCCTGGCAGAAGCCTTCGAACGCCTTCCTCAGGTTGGCGGGGGGGTCATCCTTGTGAAACCAGCCCTCGGCAGCCCAGTTGGCGCGTTCCTCGACGGCCACCAGATTGACCACCTGGCCCTGGCGCAGCGGATAGGTAACCATGTGGCGGCCGGGGGGGCCCATATAGACCGCAGCTTCGGCCTCTTCGCGGCCCGTGGCGGGCACCAGCGCGCGCCAGGCGACCTGACCGGTGAAAAAGGGCTCACGCTTGCCGTTGAGTTCGGGACGCAGCACCGAATGCAACCCATCCGCACCCACCAAAAAAAATCGACCACGCGCGGCGCTTCACCATCAATATGCAGGATCGGGCGGCTGTCCGTCAGTTCGACCCGCTCCACCCGGACGCCGGTCTCGATCACGACGCCCAGGGCGCGGGCCCGCTGCACCAGAATGTCCAGCAGATCGGCCCGGTGGAACAGCAGCCATGTCTCATCAGGCCGCAACTGCGCAAGGTCCAGGTCGATCACCTCGCGCCCGCTTATCCCATCGCGCAACCACACACCGCGCGACCGGTCGAGCGGCTGCGTGCCTCGTCGCCCAGGCCCAGCGCGTCCAACACGCGCACGCCATTGGGGGGGCTGATCTGCAGCCCGGCACCGACCTCGCCCAGATCGGGGGGGGCCTGTTCCAACACGCGGACACCGGCCCCCCCGTGTGCAGCCAGCGCACAGGCGGCCGCAAAGCCGCCGATCCCGCCGCCCATGATGGTGATGTCCTGTCCGGTCAGCATTGTATCCCCCCCCTCCTGTCCGCCCATCCGGATCTAACCGGGGGGGGCGGAAACGAAAACACCGGGACGCGTTGCCGCGCCCCCCCGGTGCCGTTCAGTCATTAACCGTTCCCTTGGCAAATCTGCCGGGAATCAGTCGTCCCGATGCACCTTTTCGCGCCGTTCATGGCGTTCCTGAGCTTCCAGGCTCAGCGTTGCAATCGGACGCGCATCCAGACGTTTCAGCGAAATCGGCTCGCCGGTCGCCTCACAGTAGCCATACTCACCCTCGTCGATACGGCGCAGCGCCTGTTCGATCTTGGCCACCAGCTTGCGCTGACGGTCGCGGGTGCGCAGCTCCAGCGCGCGGTCGGTCTCTTCCGAGGCCCGATCCGCGATGTCCGGAATATTGCGGGTATTGTCCTGAAGACCTTCGATCGTGTGCTTGCTGTCATCCAGAAGCTCGGCCTTCCAGGCTTCGAGCTTGCGGCGGAAGTATTCCAGCTGGCGGTCGTTCATAAAGGGTTCGCCCTCGGCAGGGCGATAGTCATCAGGCAGGAAAATTTCGGCTTTCATACCAGTTTCCTTGTTGCTCGCCGGCCTTAGGTCCCCCCCACTCCCCCCCGAGCAAGGGCTCGACCGGTCTCCTCCTGGGCGCCGTTTACACCCGTGTCGAAGGGTTGTCACTAGGCAAACACGTGATTGTCGCGTGACCACGTCACGCCGTCCTAGGGTAAGGATGACCTTGCCGATTTCATGACCTCTTCGGCACGGTTTCGCGGCCATGGGCGAAAACGACGTGGGGGGGGTACAGGCGCGCGGGCGCGGCTGCATGCTTGCCAAACGGCGGGCGGGCCTTTACCTCCCGTGACGCAGCCCAGCCAAGGAGAGCCGCCCATGACCACCCGTTTCGAAGGCACCGCCGACTATGTCGCCACCGACGACCTGAAGGTTGCCGTGAACGCCGCGGTGGCATTGGAGCGCCCCCCCCTGCTGGTCAAGGGCGAACCGGGCACCGGCAAGACCGAACTGGCCCGCCAGGTGGCCGATGCTCTGGGCGCGCCGATGATCGAATGGAACATCAAATCCACCACCAAGGCGCAACAGGGGGGGCTTTATGAATATGACGCCGTTTCGCGCCTGCGCGACAGCCAGCTGGGCGACGAACGCGTGCATGACGTGGCCAATTACATCAAGCGCGGCAAGCTCTGGGAGGCTTTCGAGGCCGACCGCAAGGTGGTCCTGCTGATCGACGAGATCGACAAGGCCGATATCGAGTTTCCGAACGACCTGCTGCAGGAGCTCGACAAGATGGAGTTCCACGTCTACGAGACCGGCGAAACGATCCGCGCGAACCACCGCCCGATCATCATCATTACCTCGAACAATGAAAAGGAACTGCCCGACGCCTTCCTGCGCCGCTGTTTCTTCCACTACATCCGCTTCCCGGACGTCGAAGTGATGAAGAAGATCGTCGAGGTACACCACCCCCCCGGCATCAAGGAGGCGCTGCTGACCACTGCGCTGACCCAGTTCTATGAGATCCGCGACCAGGCCGGGCTGAAGAAGAAGCCCTCGACCTCCGAGGTACTGGACTGGCTAAAACTGCTTTTGGCCGAAGATCTGAGTGCCGATGACCTGAAACGCAACGGCACCAATGCACTGCCGAAACTGCACGGGGGGGCGCTGCTGAAGAACGAACAGGACGTGCACCTGTTCGAACGCCTCGCCTTCATGGCACGCGGGCAGCGGTAGCTAGCCCAGGGCGTTACGCCACCTCACAACACCTCAAGCGAGCTTGCAAAGTATCGCAGAACATAGGGCCTATCTGAGGGCACCCCCCTACGGGAAACTGCGCGCCAAAGAAGGCGATGTGGCAGTCGTGCACCCCCCCATTTCGGGATCGACCCAGCAATGCAGGACGATACCAACCTCAGCGCGGTCATCATCAAGGTTCCTCAAACGCACACGCGTCCCAGGGGGGCCAGGTATCTGCCCGGATCATCAACCGCTTCTGGCATTCACGTTCCCTGCAGTCGCCTGTTGTGCGGTGCCGATACACCAACCAAAGGGGGGGCTCAAGAAATGCCCTTAAGCCTAAATCGGTGTGCTCGCCCCCCCCGATTCGCCACATTTCCGCCCCCCATTTGCCCCCCCAAGTATTAACCAAGCTTCTTGTGGCCGGGCCCGCGCGCCCCCCCACCATATGTAGACGCCCAATTGTTCTTGAATCAAAAACAACGTGTTTCCCGCCCCCCCAATTCAGTCACATTTCCCTTTGAGGAATCATAACCTTCCCCCCCTAACCATAGTTGAGCCTGGGGGGGGCAAAAACGGTGTGTTTGTATTGTGTTGGGAGACAATGCTCACATGTCCGTTCGACCGTTGACGCGGTCTGATACTGGGTCTTGGGGGGGCCGGTGATGGGACATCGGAAGTGACCTCTGTCAGATACGCGCCAGTGTGCGAGGGCCTGAAACCTCCTCCACCCTGGCGTCGCTCTTTGGTTTGAACGGCTGTCCCGGTCATCTGACCGGCAATGGGACCCCCCCGGATCGGGTCGCCATGGGAGGCCCGCAATGGGCGTCGACACATGTGTGCCAATCACCGATCATGCCGCGCGTCCCCCCCTCTGCCGGGGGGGACTGTTACGCGCGGTCCGGTCGGTGCCTCACTCACCACAACACAAGATACGCACCTCAACCCCCCCGTGACCGGGAGGGCATCCGTTTCATGTCCGACCGGAAAGGAAGGATTTGAAGATGCGCAGGTTGCTGTTCCCCCCCGCCCTTCTGACCCTTGCCGGCTGTATGCAGGCACCAAGTGTTCGATTGATCGTACCGCCGAAGTGACGACGCGCAACGCGGTGCCACTGTCGGATACCTTGCCGCCGATGAAGGCCTTTTCGGCCACGCGTATTCCGGCCCCCCCCGCCCGGCCCAACCGCCAGATTGCGGCGGATTTCCTCGACCTGGCCTTTCGGCTGGAAAGCGGACGCTCCCTGCCGGTGTTGACCCGGTTCGAGGGGGGGCCCGTGTCCCTGCGCGTGACCGGCAATGCGCCGGGCTATCTGCAGGTTGACCTGGACCGGCTTCTGCGCCGCTTGCGTGTCGAGGCGGGAATCGACATTCGCCAGACCGTCAGCAGCGCGCCCGCGGGCATCAACCTGGAGATCATCCCGAAACGGCAGCTGCAAAGCCTCGTCCCGCATGCCGCCTGTTTCGTCGCCCCCCCCAACGTGGCCAGCTGGGAGGAATACAAGCGCCTGCGCCGTTCCCCCCCCGCCACCGATTGGGCGCAGATGACCACACGGCGGCACATGGCAGTCTTCATCCCCCCCGGCGATGTCAGCCCGCAGGAGATGCGCGACTGCCTGCACGAGGAAATCGCCCAGGCGCTGGGGGGCCGGTCAATGACCTCTACCGCCTCACGGATTCGGTCTTCAACGATGACAATTTCCACACCGTCCTGACCGGGTTCGACATGCTGGTGCTGCGCGCCTATTACGCGCCGGAGCTGCGGTCGGGCATGACCAAGGCACAAGTGGCAGCCCGCCTGCCGGGCATCCTGGCGCGGCTGAACCCCCCCGGCGGCGGCGGCGGTGTGCCTGCCGCAACCCACCCCCCCACGCCGCAATCCTGGAAACAGGCCATCGAAACCGCCTTGGGCGCAGGCACCGCCCCCCCCGCCCGCCGTCGCGGTGCCGCCCAGGACGCGGTGCATATCGCCCGCGCCCAGGGCTGGTATGACACCCGGCTGGCCTTCAGCCTCTATGCGCTTGGCCGCCTATCGCTGGGGGGGGTGAACAGCGACGTGGCCCTGCAAGCCTTCCGCGAGGCCGAAACGATCTACCGCAACTCGCCCGGTTCGGACCTGCAGGTGGCCCATATGGGCGTGCAACTCGCCGCCTATGCCCTCTCCGCCGGCAAGGCGGACCGCGCGATCGAGATCGTGAACACCCATGTCCCCCCCGCCGTGATGGGCGCGGAAAACGCCGCCCTTCTGTCCACCTTCCTGATGATCAAGGCCGAGGCGCTTGACCTTGCGGGACGCCCGACCGAGGCGCAGCTGGTCAGGCTCGACAGCCTCGGCTGGGCGCGCTATGGGTTCGGCTCGGACGCCCAGGTGGGTCAGCGGCTGCGCGAGATCGCCGCCATCTCACCGGGCACGTGAGGTAACCGCCCCCCCGATCCGGGGGGGTGATTGGGGGGGGCCAAGATGATCCTGTTTCCGGCGCTGATCCTGGGCGCGACCTTGGGCTACATGCAGGCCGCGCGCCGTGGCGGCAACCGGTTGGACCGGCTGCAATATGCCGCCGTCTACGCGTTGATCTTCGCGCTCGTCGGCCTGTTTGCCACGATCCTGATTGACCGAAATTTCTGATGTTCCTGCCCTTCTTCGAGATCCTGCGCGCCAACAATGTGCCCGTCAGCTTGCGGGAGTATCTGGCCTTTCTCGAAGGAATGAAGGCGGGGGGCTGGTGACCTATGAGGTCGAAGGCTTCTACTACCTCGCCCGCGCGGCGATGGTGAAGGACGAACGCAACCTCGACAAGTTCGACCGCGCCTTTGCCCAGAGCTTCGAGGGGGGGCTGGACCAGATCAGCCTGGACCAGGTGCTGGAGGCCGTGGACATTCCCGAGGACTGGCTGCGCAAGATGGCCGAGAAGCACCTGTCAGCCGAGGAAAAGGCCGAGATCGAGGCCCTGGGCGGCTTCGACAAGCTGATGGAGACGCTGAAAGAGCGCCTGAAGGAACAGGAAGGCCGTCATCAGGGCGGCAACAAATGGATCGGCACGGCAGGCACCTCGCCCTTCGGGGGGGCCTATGGCTACAACCCCCCCGAAGGCGTGCGCATCGGCCAGGCCGAGAGCCGCCACCAGCGCGCGGTGAAAGTCTGGGACAAGCGTGAGTTCAAGAACCTCGATGGCGACGTTGAACTGGGCACGCGCAACATCAAGGTGGCGCTGAAACGGCTGCGCAACTGGGCCCGCGACGGGGGGGCACATGACGAGCTGGACCTGGATGGCACCATCCGCGCCACCGCCGAACACGGCTATCTGGACGTCAAAACCCGGCCGGAACGAAGAAACGCGGTCAAGGTATTGTTATTCTTGGATGTTGGCGGTTCCATGGACCCGCATATCAAGGTGGTGGAGGAGCTTTTTTCCGCCGCCCGCGCCGAATTCAAGCACCTTGAGTATTACTATTTTCACAACTGCCTCTACGAAGGGGGGTCTGGCGCGACAATGCCCGGCGCTGGAACGCCCAGACCCCCCCGACCTGGGAAGTGCTGCGCACCTACGGGCCGGATTATAAATGCATCTTCGTCGGCGACGCCTCGATGTCGCCCTATGAGATCGCCTATCGCGGCGGGGGGGCCAATGAGCACTGGAACGAGGAAACCGGCCAGGTCTGGCTGGAACGCGCGCGGGAACAATGGCCCGACAACCTGTGGATCAACCCCCCCCTGCCCGAACGCCATTGGCGCTATACGCAATCGGTGCAGATGATCGACCAGATCTTCGAAGGCCGCATGGTGCCGATGACGCTGGAGGGCATCGACCGGGGGGGCATGCGTGAGCTGGGGGGGCGTTGATAAGACCGACCAGCCGACCCAAGCGCGGGTCCGAGCGCAGCGAGGCCCCCCCCTGCATCAACATTATCCCATAATTTTCCGCGACCACGGCGCGACGGGCCGCAGGACATCCCAACACGCGGTGACGTGAACAATCGGGTGCTGGCCTTGCGGCGGTACCACGCCTATATCAGACCCATGCTGAAGCTCACCCCCCCCTTCTGCTGGCACTGGCCTATGGCTATGTCATGTACCGTTTTTCCGCCTGGCGCACCGGGCGGATGCTGGACGAGCAATCGACGCCGCTGACCGATCCAGGGCTGACGGCGCTGTGCGACCGCATGGCAGCCGCACTGGACCTGCCGCGCATCAAGGTCCATGTCTATGAGGTCGACCCGGTCAACGGGCTGGCCGCACCGGACGGGCGCATCTTCCTGACCCGCGGGTTTTTGAACCAGTATCGCGACGGCAAGGTCACGGGCGAGGAATTGGCCAGCGTGATTGCCCATGAGCTGGGCCACGTGGCCCTGGGCCATTCGCGCCGGCGAATGATCGACTTTTCCGGCCAGAATGCCCTGCGCACGGCACTGGCGATGGTGCTGAGCCGCTTTCTGCCCGGCATCGGCGCCTATATCGCCGGGCTTCTGACCTCGCTTCTGGCCGCGCGCATCAGCCGAACGGATGAATATGAGGCCGACGCCTATGCCACCGCGCTGCTGATCAAGGCGGGCATCGGCGCGGAAGCGCAGAAAAGCCTGTTTCGCAAACTCGATGCCTTCACGGCGGCGCGGCGCGGTGTTTCGCCCGCCTGGCTGATGAGCCACCCGAAAAGCGATGACCGGATTGCCGCGATCGAGAAGAACGAGTTGAAATGGGACGGCTGATCCGCGCCGCTCCCGCGTCACAACCCGAATTATGACGCGCTCTGTTGTCTGGGTCGAAACGCCTGAGCGTCAGGAATTATCCTCAAGGCTCAGCGCCTTGCCCAGACGCGGCAGGCGCGCCTTGCGCATGAGTTTGCGCAAAGGCCAGTCCTGACCGGACAGGCGTTCGGCCTCGCCGCGCACCCGGTCGACGACCTGGCGGATGATCAGCGGGTGGGTGTCGTAGAGGTCGCGCAACACCCCCCCATCCGGTGTCTCGCGCCGCAGCCCTTCCTCGGCCAGGGTATGGCGCGGGAAATCGGCGTTGTTCATTGTCACCAGCACATCCGCCCCCCCGCCCGCGATGGCGGCGGCCAGCACATGGATGTCGTTCTGATCCGGCAGCCAGAGCCGCGCCAGATCGCCCTCACGCGGGAGCACGCTGGCCGTGGGAAAGGTGGCGTTCAGCATGGCGATTTCTCCGCGCGCGAAGACCTCCTGCTCCGGCCCCCCCAGCTTGGCGGCGGCACGGGCCCATTCTTCCAGAATGCGCGGCGACCAGAGCGGCACATACAGCCCCCCCTCCCGCGCGCAGCCGATCAGCACCTCGCGCATCACGGTCGGGTAGAGCACGCAGGCATCCAGCAGCAGTTTCACCGCGCGCGCCTCAATCCAGCCGGAAGAACAGCGATTTCAGGTAACCGCTTTCGGCCAGTTGCGGCAGCTGCGGATGGTCCGCCCCCCCGGCGAACCCGGTGTGGATCAGCTGCGCGACGCGCCCTGCCCGACCAATCCCGCGCGCCGAGGCATTGCGGAACTTGGACAGATCGGCGGCATGCGAACAGCTGCACAGACCCAAATAGCCGCCTGTGGCGACCAGCGGCGCGGCCAGGCGCGCGATCCGTTCATAGGCACGCAATCCGGCCTCCAGTGCCTTTTTCGACGGCGCAAAGGCGGGCGGGTCGCAGATCACCACGTCGAACATTGCACCTTCCTCCTGCAACGCCCCCCCCAATACGTCGAAGGCGTCGCCCTTTCGGGTGGCGAACCGGTCGCCCATGCCGCCCAGCTCCGCGCCCTGTTCGGCCAGGGCCAGCGCGGCGGCGGAGCCATCGACGGCCAGCGCACTTTTTGCCCCCCCACCCGCCAGCGCGGCCAGGCCGAAGCCACCGACATGAGAGAACACATCCAGCACCCGCTTGCCCCCCCGCGAAAGCCCCCCCGCCGCAAAGGCATGGTTCGGGCGTTGGTCATAGAACAGACCGGTTTTCTGCCCGCCCAGGATGTCGGCCACATAGGTCGCCCCCCCGTTCATCGGCACCGACACCGGCCCATCAAGCGCGCCGCGCAGCACGGCGGTCTCCTCGTCCAGCCCCCCCTCCAGCGCACGGGCCCGGCCCGACGCGTTCTTGACCACGCAGGTTACGCCCGTGACCTCAACCAGCGCATCGGCAATGTCCCCCCCGGCCAAGGCATCCGCCCAGGCGGCATTGGGTTGCAGCACGGCGACGTCGCCAAACCGGTCGATCACCACGCCCGGCAGCCCATCCGCCTCGGCATGGACCAGGCGGTAGAAAGGCGCATCGAAGAGCGTCTCGCGATGGGCCAGAGCGCGCGCCAGTCGCGTGGCGATCCAGGCGCGGTCGATGACCGCCTGCGGGTCCCGGTCCAGCATACGCGCAAAGATGCGCGATCCGGGTGACACGGCAACCGTACCAAGCGCCTCGCGGCCGCCATCCTCCAGCACCGCGATGGTGCCGGCGCCAGCGCTTGGTGCGCCGGTCGGTGACGAGTTCATTGTCATAGACCCAGGGGGGGAACCCGTGGCGGATGGCGCGGGCGTTCAGCTTGGGTTTGAGGCGGATGGTGGGGGGGCGTTGATCTGTCATGGGCCTGCCATACCGCAGGCCACGCCAACAGAAAAGGGCGGACCCATCGGCCCGCCCTTTCGTTAGAAGTTTGTCTGCCGGTTACTGCGGCACCTGCGCAACCGCGATCATCTCACGCGGGGGGGCGGTCAGTTCCTCAACAATCAGGTTTTTCAGATGGGCGCTGATGCGCACTTTCTGGGTCTGCCCCCCCTGTGCTTCGGCGGCAATGGCGGCGCGGCCCCCCCCGAGGCCGGTCAGCTCGGTCTCGACCAGGCGGGTGGGTTCGATCACCACACCAGTCTCCGCATCAAAGACGGTCATCGCAAAGTGAATGTCGTGGGTGCCCCCCCCGATCGAATAGCGGGTGCGTTCGGTCAGGGCGTGGAACTTGGTCACCTGGATGTCGATGCGCACGGGGGGGCGTTCGCCTTCCATCCCGTCGACACCCGCGCCCATGGCGTCGCGGAAGATCGTCTCGATCTGTTCATAGCGGTTGCCCATCGGATCGCCGCGCCAGACGATATCGGCGCGTGGCTTGTAGCTGTTGGCCTCGGAGACCTTCAGCGTCGTGGGAACGGTCACATTCAGTTCTGCCACCGTATAGGACGGGCGCACCAGCGGCAGGGTGCCTGCCCCCCCTTCACCATCCATCTGCAGAAGCGGCGTGTCCGGCGCCACCGTCCGGGTCACGAAATCACCGGGCTGCGCACAGGCTGCCAGCCCCCCCAGAAGCGCAACAAGCGCCAATTTGGAACGCATGAGTTTCATTCTGTCCTCCGTTCTGCGGGTGTTGAGTGGGCCCCCCCGCCGGTTGGCTAATGTTCTGTTAACCAATTGGGGGGGCAGAAATGAGGTGGTCCAGTGGAAAACCTGCGATTTGTGCCATTTTGGAAACAATCCATACATGGAATGCGAGGGGGGGTTGTTAGCGCTAACGCAACGTGCTAGACCGCAGCCCGAGCCATGGGAGCTATGACGGAGCCACGACCAACATGCCCAACCTGCACCCCCCCGAGCTGGAACGCATCACCGAACGGATCGTGAAACGGTCCGAGACAGCGCGCGCCACCTATTTGGACAAGATCACACGCGCCGCCGAGGACGGGCCGCGTCGCGCCCATCTGAGCTGTTCGAACCAGGCCCATGCCTATGCGGGCGCGGGTGAGGATCAAAACGCCCTTGCCACCAAACGCGCGCCCAATCTCGGGATTGTCACGGCCTATAATGACATGCTGTCAGCGCATCAGCCCTATGGCATCTATCCCGACCTGATCCGCCGCGTGGCGCGCGAGGAAGGGGGGGCAACGGCCCAGGTCGCGGGCGGCGTGCCCGCCATGTGCGACGGGGGGGTCACGCAGGGCGAACCGGGCATGGAACTGAGCCTGTTTTCGCGTGACGTGATCGCGCTGGCGGCGGGCGTGGCGCTGAGCCACAACACTTTCGACGCCGCGCTCTACCTGGGTGTCTGTGACAAGATCGTGCCGGGGGGGCTGGTCATGGCCGCAGCCACTTTCGGCCATATCCCGGCAGTGTTCCTTCCGGCGGGGGGGCCGATGACCTCGGGTCTGCCGAATGATGAAAAGGCCAAGGTGCGTCAGCGCTTTGCCACCGGCGAGGTGGGTCGTGACGAGCTGATGGCCGCCGAGATGGCCGCCTATCACGGGCCGGGCACCTGCACCTTCTACGGCACCGCAAACACCAACCAGATGCTGATGGAGTTCATGGGGGGGCTGCACCTGCCGGGCGCGGCCTTCGTGACGCCGGGCACGGACCTGCGCGAGGCGCTGACCGCCGAGGGCGTGCGCCGCGCCACCCAGATCACCGCGCTTGGTAATGAGTTCACGCCTGCCGGCCATGTTCTGGACGAAAAGGCTTTCGTGAACGCGCTGGTCGGGCTGATGGCCACCGGCGGCTCCACCAACCTGATCCTGCACCTGCCCGCCATGGCGCGCGCCGCCGGTGTGGCGCTGACACTGGAAGATTTCGCCGATGTCTCGCGCATCGTGCCCCCCCTGATGGCCCGCGTCTATCCGAACGGGCTGGCGGATGTGAACCATTTCCACGCTGCGGGTGGTCTGGGCTATATGATCGGCAATCTGCTGTCCGAAGGGCTGTTGCACGCGGATGCCACCACCGTCGCGGGCGGCGGGCTGGGCAGCTATGCGCAGGAACCGAAACTCGACGGGGGGGACCGCATTCGCTGGGAACCCGCCCCCCCCAAGGACAGCCTGAACGCAGGATCCTGCGCCCGGCTGGCGACCCGTTCCAGCCCACCGGTGGCTGGCGCAGTTGGAAGGCAACCTTGGCCATGGCGTCATCAAGGTGTCCGCCGTGGCTGAAGATCGCCATGTGATCGAAGCCCCCCCCGTGCGTGTGTTCCACGATCAGGGCAGCGTCAAACAGGCCTTCCGCGATGGCGAGTTTACCTCGGACGTGATCGTCGTGGTGCGCTTCCAGGGGGGGCCAAAGGCCAATGGCATGCCCGAACTGCACGGGCTGACGCCCTCGCTTGCGGTTCTGCAGGACCGGGGGGGCCTGCGGGTCGCACTGGTGACCGATGGGCGCATGTCCGGTGCGTCGGGCAAGGTGCCCGCGGCGATCCATGTGTCGCCCGAAGCCATGGACGGCGGGCCAATCGCGTGCCTGCGGGATGGCGACCTGGTCCGGCTGGATGCCGACAAGGGCACGCTGGAGGTGCTGGCAGACGGGTTCGAAACCCGCACGCCCGTGACCGCCGATCTGTCCGCCAATGAACAGGGCATCGGGCGCGAGCTGTTCGATGTCTTTCGCAAGAATGTCGGCCTCGCCTCGACCGGCGCAGCCACTGTTGTATGAGGGTCCTATGACACCGCAGGAAGCCACCCAGGAAGCAGAAGAAGTTTGCCGCCTTGCCCCCCCGGTCGTGCCGGTGCTGGTGGTGCATGAGGTTGCCCATGCCCGCCCGCTGGCCGAGGCACTGGTGGCCGGTGGCCTGCCCGCGCTGGAGGTCACCCTGCGCACCCCCCCGGTGGCGCTGGACGTGATCCGCGAGATGGCTCAGGTCGAAGGCGGCGTGGTTGGTGCCGGAACTTTGCTGACGCCGGAAGACGTGGCCGCCGCCAAGGACGCTGGCGCGCAGTTCGGCGTCTCACCCGGAGCAACCGACCGGCTGCTCGACGCTTGCGAGGCGCATGACCTGCCGATCCTGCCCGGTGCCACGTCCGCCAGCGAGTCGATGCGCCTGTTGGAACGCGGCTATTCGGTGCAGAAGTTCTTTCCCGCCGAGGCCGCGGGCGGCGCGCCCTTCCTGAAATCTCTGGCCTCGCCCCCCCTGCCCCCCCAGATCCGCTTCTGCCCCCCCACGGGCGGCATCGGACCGGGCAATGCGATGGACTACCTGTCCCTGCCCAACGTGCTTTGCGTGGGCGGCAGCTGGGTCGCGCCTGCGGCGATGGTCAAAGCGGGGGGGGACTGGGCCGGGATCACGGCGCTGGCGAAAGAGGCATCCGGGCTCGGCTGACGGAACAAAAAGTTTTCAGAAACTTTTGCCAAGACTTTTCTGAAAAGTCTTGGGCCCGGTTACCAACCGCCGGTGAGGGTTTTCCACAGCAAACCACCGCGCCGGGCAAACTCCGACCCGCCAATGGTGCCTGCCATGACCCCCCCCTCGGGATTGTGGGAAGCACGACGCAGCACGCCCTTGGCCCTCCAGGCGGCCCTCAGCGCAGGAGCGGCAGGACCGCGTTCACCGGCCCAAGCAGCTCCAGACCCGTCTTGGCAAGGTCTGCGTAGACCTCAGCCCCCCCAGGTGCCACGAAGCCGCGCCCTGCCGCCCGCAAACCCGGCTGCGCCAGTAGCCAGTTCGCCAGCCCCCCCTGCGCGGTGCCGATGCGTTCCAGAGCCTGCGCATCTGTTGCTCCAAGCGCACCGCCTGCAACAGCCATCAGGTTGCCCGCCGTGCCCTTGGCGTAGGCAACCACGCTGTCAGCCTCCACCGCGCCGGCCTCACCTATATCCGCCACGCGCGCCTCGACCATGCCATGCAACCGCATCAAGTCCGCACCGGTTTCGCGCACCACTTGGGCCAATGGCTCGGCAACTTCATGGGCGCGCGGCGGCTTGCCTGCCGCAATCTCATCCAGCGTGTCGGTCCAGAATTGCAACCGCATGCGGGCAATGATCGGGTCCTGGGTCACATAAGGCGCGCGCGCAAGTTCCAGGTTGAACGCATAAAGCGGGAACAGCACCTCACGCGCCGCGACCGAGCCCGTCATCGCCGACAGGAACCGGTCCGGATCGCCGCGCTGCACCAGCTCGGCGCAGGCCTGGATGCCAGCCTGACCACTCACCTTGGCGTCACCACGGCAAGCGCATAGCCGAACTGATCACGATAGCGCCGCCACAGCGCGGCCTCGGCGTCATGTTCATCCAGAACGGCACGCATCTGAGCATCCGCGCCGGCACGCAGCGCGGCCGCGCGCGCATCAAGGGGGGGCTGGAAATATGCCTCCCACGCCGCATCGCTGATCTTTTGCAGCCCCCCCAGCAGGTCGTACCCCCCCGCCGCATCAATGCGCGCCTTCAACGTGTCGAGCCCCCCCGCAAAATCCGGGTATTCGTCCCGGTAGGCCAGAACCTCGGGTGCCGGATCATCGGTGAACAGGGTCAGCTCGGAAAACGCCACCGCCCCCCCGCCAGGAGCAAGCACATCCCGCCAGGCCGCAAGCCCCCCCTGGGGGGGCACGCCCAGAAAATACAACGCCCCCCCCGCGCACCAGATAAAATCATAGCGCCCGCCGGGGGGGGCCCCCCCCATATCGCCAACCTTGGCGGTCACGCGAGCATCCCCCCCGGCCCAGTTTGCACCGATACGCTCGACAAAGGGGGGGGCGTGGGCCTCGATCGCCGTCACATGGCCCTGGGGGGGGCCCCCCGGCCAACAGATCGGCAATGTCGCCCCCCCCGGCCCTGCTCCTGCATCAAGAATACGCGCATCCCGCGCCACCCCCCCGGCCAGACCCATGGCCCAGGCGAGCGAGGCCGCATCCCCCCCCGGCCCCCCCTCGCGCGGCACATCACTGTGCAGGGTAAAGAAGGCCTCGGTCACGCCGGTTGCACCCCCCCGTCGCGAATGAGTTTCCAGGTAAGGGCATCCAGCAGCGCCTCGAAAGAGGCGTCAACAATGTTAGGACTGACCCCCCCCACGGTGGACCAGCGATGCCCCCCCGCCCCCCCGTCCTCGCTGTCGATGATCACGCGGGTCTGGGCCTCGGTCCCGCCCTGTGTGATCCGCACCTTGAAATCGACCAGATGCATGTCGTCGATACAGGCCTGATAGGGGGGGCCCAGATCCTTGGCCAGCGCCTTGGCCAGCGCATTGACCGGGCCGCGGTCGGTGCCACGGGCGTCCATGCTTTCGGACACCGACAGGTGTTTCTCGTCGCCGATCTTTACCACCACGATGGCCTCCGAAAGGCTGACCATCCGGTTCTTCTTGTTCTTGCGCCGTTCGACCGTAACCTTGTAGCGCTTCACCTCGAAGAAGTTCGGCAACTGCCCCCCCAGCGCCTCACGCGCGACCAGCTCGAAACTGGCCTGCGCCCCCCCGTCATAGGCATAGCCGCGATCCTCGCGTGCCTTGACCTCGTCCAGGATGCGCCCCCCCAGCGCCGGATCGCCCTTGGCGACCTCGATCCCCCCCGCCGCTTGCAGGCGCGCCCGCAGGTTCGACTGACCCGCCTGGTTCGACATCGGCACCACGCGGGTATTGCCCACACTGGCGGGCACGATGTGTTCATAGGTGGTCGGGTCCTTCAGGATCGCCGAAGCATGCAGCCCCCCCGCCTTATGCGCAAAGGCCGAGGCCCCCCCGACGTACGCTGCGGACTTGTTCGGCACACGGTTCAGAATATCATCCAGCTGGCGCGAGATTTTCGTCATGTTCTCAAGCGCATCGCGGCTGACGTTGACCTCGAACTGGCTGGCGTAAGGCTCCTTCAGCAGAAGCGTCGGGATCAGGGTCGTGAGGTTGGCATTGCCGCAGCGCTCGCCCAACCCGTTCAATGTCCCCCCCTGCACCTGACGCGCGCCCGCGTCCACGGCGGCCAGACTACAGGCCACCGCATTGCCGGTGTCGTCATGGGTGTGAATGCCAGGTGGCTGCCGGGAATGCCCGCGTCAATCACGGCGCGGGTAATGTCATGCACCTCGCCCGGCAGGGTACCGCCGTTTGTATCGCAGAGCACGACCCAGCGCGCGCCCGCCTCATGGGCGGCCCGTACCGCCTCCAGCGCATAGGCGGGATTGGCCTTGTAGCCGTCAAAGAAATGTTCCGCATCGAACAGCGCCTCGCGGCCATTGGCAACCATATGGGCCACGCTGGCACGGATATTGTCGAGGTTTTCCTCCAGCTCAATCCCCCCCAGCGCCGTGGTGACGTGGAAATCATGCGTCTTGCCGACCAGGCAGACCGCAGGCGTGCCCGCGTTCATGACGCCGGCCAGCACCTCGTCATTCTCTGCCGAGCGGCCTGCGCGCTTGGTCATGCCGAAGGCCGTGAATGTGGCGCGGGTCCTGGGGGGGGCGTCCGTGAAGAACTCGCTGTCAGTGGGGGGGTTCGCACCGGGCCAGCCGCCCTCGATGTAATCCACGCCCAACGCGTCCAGCGCCGCCGCGATCTGGTGCTTTTCCGGGGGGGTCGAGAACTGCACGCCTTGCGTCTGCTGCCCGTCGCGCAGGGTGGTGTCGTAGAGGTAGAGCTTTTCGGTCATCTGGCGCCTCTTATCTTTCTCATTGTCCTATCGGATATCCCGCCCGGCGGCACCGCCGGGCAGCGCCCGACCCTCCCCCCCACGGGAGGCGCTTCACGCCCACCCAGGGTCGGGCGCTGCCCTTTTGCGTTCACAACCAATTGTCCCGCGTGTCATCAAGCTTGCTAGCCAGCCAATCAAGAACTTCGTTGTGGTTAACCCCCCCAGTCAACCTCTCAAACCGGCCATCATTCTTGTCCGCAAGCATCGCTGATCCAGCGTCAGACCAACTAACATCCAGCTCGACACCGTCCTTGGACATTCGCACTTCCACCCCCCCTGCTTCAGTCAGTACGGATTTCATCCGATCAACAGCGCTAAAATCCTTGGTCTCCATGGCAGCCAAACGGGCTTGGTGAAGCTTGTCGGCAAGCGCAGACAGGTCCAGTTTCGGCCTTTCAGCCCAAGCTCCCAGTTCCTCTCCCAATAGCCCTAGCAAAGAAGCAGAAGCTTTAAGGGATTCGAATTCGCCCTGTTTGAACAGGCTGTGCATGCGCATCAAGGCTTCAGAAGTGTTGAGATCGTCCGAAAGCGCGCCGGAAATGCACTCTTTTGACAGATCCAAGGAAACCATACTGGTAGCTTCACGCCACTTGCGCAGCGTCGCCTCCGCCTCAGCCCGCTTCTTCTCAGTCCAATCCATCGGCTTGCGGTAATGCGTGCCCAGGAAGACAAAGCGGATCACCTCGCCCGGCACGCCCTGTTCCAACAGGTCATGCACGGTAAAGAAGTTGCCCAGCGACTTGGACATCTTCTTGCCTTCGACCTGCAGCATCTCATTGTGCAGCCAGTAGTTGGCGAAATCGCTTTCCGGATGGGCGCAACGCGACTGGGCGATCTCGTTTTCGTGGTGCGGGAATTGCAGGTCGTTGCCGCCACCGTGGATGTCGAACGACGCCCCCCCCAGCAGGTCGTGGCTCATCGCTGAACATTCGATGTGCCAACCGGGTCGGCCACGGCCCCCCCAGGGGGGGCTGTCCCAGCCGGGCAGCTCGTCGTCGGACGGTTTCCACAGCACGAAATCCATCGGGTTGCGCTTGTAGGGCGCGACCTCAACCCGTGCGCCTGCGATCATGTCATCCACCGACCGGCCCGACAGCGCGCCGTAATCCTTGTAGCTTTCCACCGCGAAGAGCACATGGCCCTCTGCCTCATAGGCATGACCCTTGGTAATCAGGTCCTCGATCATGGCGATCATCGGCCCGATGAACTCGGTCGCGCGGGGGGGCATCTGGTCAGGTTCCATCGCCCCCCCCAGCGCGCCCATGTCGTGCAGGTACCAGTCGATGGTCTCGTTCGACCGTTCATGCACCAACGTTCCAGCGTGCCTTCGGCCCCCCCCGCTTCCTTGCGGGCCAGCGCGGTTGCGTTGATCTTGTCATCCACGTCGGTGAAATTGCGCACATAGGTCACGTGATCGGCCCCCCCATAGACATGGCGCAGCAGGCGGTAGAGCACGTCAAACACCACCACCGGGCGCGCATTGCCCAGGTGGGCGCGGTCATAGACGGTCGGCCCGCAGACATACATGCGCACATTGTCCGGGTCGATCGGGGGGGTAAAGTCCTGCTTCGCCCGCGCCTTGGTGTTATAGAGCTTGATTTGCGTCATGGTGTCCTCATGGTAGCCGCGCTCACGTCATCCGTGGCGGGCTTAGCAACTTCATCAAGTCTTTGGAATAGAAGAACGGCCCGCCTGACGATGTCAGTGGGGGGGAATGCAGCAGATAATGATGGTCTTTTGCGTCTTCATGGGGGGGCGGTGATAGCAGGGAATTCGGCCTGCGCCAAGGGCCATGCCTGCGGCAGGAGGTGGCAGCAGGGACGATACGCCCTCTTCCCGCTCCCGTGGCCGCGCGTTAGGGTCGCCCCCCCATGACACGCGATCTGGTCAATGACATCTGCCGCGCCCTGCCTGGGGGGGCCGCCTGGTCCGAACCCTTCGGGCCGGGTCATGACGTCTGGAAGGTCGGCGACAAGATCTTTGCCTGCACAGGGGGGGCCCAGACCCCCCCCGGTGTTTCGGTCAAATGCGCCGATATTGAAACCGCCCAGATGCTGATCGAGGCGGGCGTGGGTGTAAAGGCACCTTATTTCCACCGCAGCTGGGTGAACATCCCCCCCTTCAATGCCGGCGAGGAAGAGCTGCGCCACCGGGTGGAGCGGTCCTATGACCTGATCCGGGGGGGAAGCCTGACGAAAAAGGCTCAGGCGGGGGGGTTGCCCCCCCCGCGCTGAACGGCGCGACGCCTCAAGCCTGCGCCGCGTTGGTCTTGGCCGCCAACACGCCTTTCATCCACATCTGCACCACTTTCCAGGAAATCGGCGGGATGATCAACGTGGCCGCCACCAGGCCGGCCCCCCCACCGAGAATGCGGAAGACCTCGCCATAGCCGTAAAGCGCCAGCACCTGCATGAGCGTGGAAAAGGCCGCCAGCGGGAAGGTAAAGGCGCCCCCCCAGAGCGGGCTGAACCCGGCCTTGGTCAGCCAGCGCGCCGACCCGACCAGGCCTGCCAGGATCACGATGGCCAACAGGCCGAAGCCCAGCGCCAGCTGCGCAGAGCCCGACAGCATCGCCACGGTGCCCAACAGCGAGGCAGGTGCAAGGTGGATCGCCAGCAAGGGCCGCAGCGGCGGCGGCACATCCTTCCGGATGAACTGGCGGATCGAGACGCCCCCCCAGATCACCACGGCCACCGCGAAGGTGCCCCCCCACAGCACCACGGTGTTGTACCCCCCCCAGCCCAGCGGCAGGGCCGCGAGCGGCGAAACGATGAAGCCGACGAAACTCAGATGCCAGACCGGCGTGACCATGCGCGCCTCGGCAGGGCCGGTGATCAGGTCGCGGGCAATGGTCACGGCCAGCAGCAGATGCCCGGCCACCGAAAGGCTCAGCACCACCTGGGCGGTGATCGGCGAGAAAACCACAAGGGTCGAGGCCAAGAGCATGCCCGACAGCATCATTGCCGCCAGCCCGGCCCGGCCGGGCAGCACGCGCAGGTCCTCGTGAAACACGCCCGGACGCTGCACCACCTTGGCGAGGTAAGCCACCACGGCGAAGAGATAAAGCAATGTCACCGCGCCCAGCAGCATGTCGGCGGCCTCTCCAGGCACGCCAAAGGCCTCGCCCGCACGTCGCCAGGCGAGCCCCCCCAGACCGAAAAGGCCGAAGATCGGCGGGAACACTGCGGGCGGCGTGCGCTGAAACAGGCGCGTTTTCGGCGGGATCGGTTTGGGGGGGGCGGGAAATGGGGGGGGCCTTGGCCATCGGTGTCTCCTATGCGCGCGGATCTATCTGTCCGGCTCCCGTGTATCGCGAAGCCTGCATATGGTGAAAGAGGTTATCCGGTCGCAGGCCCTGCCCGCCCCCCCGCAATCAGCCTTTGAGCGCTTCACGGGCCGACGCGACATTCGCCTGCATCGCCGCGCGCAACAGCGAGGCATCGGCACCCGTGCCCAGGAAGGTAATGCCCAGATCGCGATAATAGGCGAAATCGGCGGTGTCATAGTGGATGATCCCCCCCGCCGCCTTGCCCGCCGCGCGGATGCGGGCGACCGCATCGGCAATGGCCGCGCGCACCTCCGGGTGGCCAGGGTTGCCACGATGGCCCATGTCCGCCGACAGGTCGGCGGGACCGATGAACACCGCGTCCACCCCCCCTTCGGTGGCAGCGATGGCATCGAGGTTTTCAAGCGCCCTGCGGGTTTCGGCCTGAACCAGCAGGCAGACCTCGTCATTGGCCCGCGCCACATAACCGGTATCGGCACCGTAACCTGACGCACGCGCCACCGCCGCGCCCAGGCCCCCCCGGTGTCCGTCGGGCGCGTAACGGGTGGCGCGGACCAGGTGGGCGGCCTGTTCGGGCGTATCGACCATGGGGGGGATCAGCAAAGAGCGCACACCCAGGTCCATGACCTGTTTGATCACCCAATCCTCGCCAATCGGCACGCGCACCACAGGTTCGGCGTCGAAAGGGGGGGCCAGCGCGCGCAGCTGGCCCAGGATGGCGGTGGGATTATAGGGCCCGTGTTCGCCGTCGATCAGGCACCAGTCATAGCCCGCCTGCCCGGCGATCTCGGCCGCCGAGGCGTCGCCAAGGTTCAGCCACAGGCCGATCTGCATCTCATGCGCGGCCAGCGCCTGTTTCAACGGGTTTCCCATGGCATTGCCCCCCCTTTGATTAACACGTGAACTACTTATGCTCTAGCGCATGGTCCCGCGCCGGGTCAAAAGAAAAGCGCCCCCCCTGTCGGCCAGGGACGCCAATCAAAAAATCGAGCGTGGCGCAGCACTCCGCCGGGCAACGCCCGCCGCACGGGGGGGGACATCAAAGGTAGTCGGCCCGCTGCAAGCCATATTTGGCCATCTTCTCGTTCAAGGTCCGGCGCGGCAGGCAGAGCTCTTCCATCACCCCCCCCACGATCGAGCCCTTGTGGCGGCGCATGGTGTTGTCGATCAACATGCGCTCAAACGCTTCGACATATTCCTTCAGCGGCTTACCCTCGGTGGTCATCACCGGCTGCACCTCGTCGTGATCGTTCATCAGCAGGGACGAGATCGTGCCCGAGCCACGGCGGCTTTGCAGCACCGCGCGTTCGGCGATATTGGTCAGCTGGCGGATGTTGCCCGGCCAGGGCGCTTGCAAGAGCTGCGCGGCCTCCTGGGCCGACACGGTGGGGGGGGCTGGGCAGCCGTATTCCTCGGCAAACTGATCGGCAAAGCGGGTGAACAGCATCAGGATATCCTCGCCCCCCCGCTGACGCAGCGGCGGCAGGGTGATCTTCATCGCCGCCAGCCGGTAATAAAGGTCCGGCCGCATGCAGTCCTCGCAGGTCTTGCCCTGTTCCTGCAGATTGGACACGGCGACCACGCGGGTCTCGGCCGGTGTGCCCTGGTCGTTGATCCAGGCCAGCAGTTTCGCTTGCAGCTTGTCGGGCAACGCCTCGATATCTTCCAACACCAGCGTGCCGCCGCGTGCTTCCTCGACCAGCGGCTGGGTGCCGCCCTCTTCCATCGGACCAAACAGCGCGCGCGCCAGATCTTCTTCCTCATGCCCGGCGCAGGAGGCGACGACGAACTTGCGCCCCCCCGCTTTTGCCCCCCCCACCGCATGCAGCGCATGCGCCACCAGGGTCTTACCGGTGCCGGTTTCCCCCCCGTCGATCAGCACATGGCCGTCCGACTGGCCCAGATCCAGGATATCCTCGCGCAGGCGTTCCATCACCGGGGGGGAGGCCCCCCGATCAGCTTCTTCATGATCGTGGAGCCATCCCCCCCCAGCTCGCGCCGCAACGCGCGCGCGTCCAGCGCCATACGGCGGCGCGCGGTGGCTTTCTTGGCAAGTTCCGTCATACGGTCCGGATTGAACGGTTTCTCCATGAAGTCGAACGCGCCAACACGCATCGCCTCCACCGCCATCGGCACATCACCGTGCCCGGTAATCATGATCACCGGCAGCGAGCTGTCCAGGCTCATCAGCTTCTTCAGAAACTGCATCCCGTCCATGCCCGGCATGCGAATGTCGGTCACCACGACGCCGGGATATTCCGCACCGACCACTTTCAACGCCTCCTCGGCGCCGGGGGGGAAGGTCTCGGTCTCGAACCCTGACAGGGCCAGCCATTGGGAAATGGACTGCCGCATGTCCTGTTCGTCATCGACGATCGCGATCTTCATTGCCTGTGCCATGGCGTACCTTCGCTCACCTAGTTTGTGCCGCGTTCATTCCGCAGCCTCTGTTGTTTCATCATCTTCCTTCAAGATAGGAAGTTCCACCTCAAATGCAGCCCCCCCCGTCCTGCCCATTTCGCGCAGTCAGGCGGCCTCCGAAATCGTTCACGATGCCCGAGGAGATCGCAAGCCCCCCCAACCCGACCCCCCCGTCACCGGGGGGGGCCTTGGTGGTGTAGAAGGGCTCGAACAGGTTTTCCAGATCCTCAACCCCCCCACCGCCATTGTCGCGCACGGTGATGCGCGCCATGTCGCCGCCTGACAGGATGATATCCACCTGTGGATCATCCTGCGTCTTGGTCGCGTCGATGGCATTGCGCAGGAGGTTGATCAGCACCTGTTCCAGGCGCAGCCGATCGCCCATAACCATGACCGGATCCTGCGGGATATTGCGGGTGATGCGCACATGGCGGCGCTTCAGCTGCGGTTCCATCATCGACAGGGCCGTGGACACACAGAGCCTTGTATCCAAGGGCTCAAACGCATCTCCGCCCTTGCGCGCGTAGCTCTTCAACTGCCGCGTGATCGCCCCCCCCATACGTTCAATCAGGTCGTCAATGCGCTGGAAACTCGACAGGGCCTCCTCGGGGGGGCGGTTGCGTTGCAGCAGCAACTTGGCCCCCCCGGCCAGATAGGTCTTCATCGCCGCAAGCGGTTGATTCAGCTCATGGCTTACGGCGGCCGACATCTCGCCCAAGGCGGCCAGTTTCGAACTTTGCGCAAGCGTTTGTTCGGCCACCTGAAGGCTCTTTTCCGCCTTCTGGCGCTCGGCGATTTCCCGCTGCAAGGCGGTATTCAACTGGCGAAGCTCTGCCGATTCCAGCTGGAACAACACCGATCGCGACGTGGCGCGGCGGCTGATCACATAAAACGTGATCGCCAGAAGGATGGCGAAGCCCATGATTTCCAAGGCCAGGAAACCGTTCACCTTCTCGCGCACGCTCGCATGGGTGGTGAAGGACGCCATGCGCCACCCCCCCTGGAAGGGGGGGATGCGCGCCTCCTGGCGCATCACGCGGAGCCCAGAAAGGCGTCGGACGGCAGCGCGGCCCAGTCCGCCGTGGCCTGAATCGCCCGGCGAATCGCCGACGGGGGGGCCGAGATCGTGGCCAGTGCCTCTTCTTCGGTCAGCCCGCGCCAGCGCGGTTCGGTTGACAGGATGATGTGGCCCTCGCTGTCAGACACCAGAACCGCGTCGGAAATCCCCCCCGCCCAACCGCTTTCGAACTTCTGCAGGTCCACCTCGACCACGATGACGCCGATCAGCTCGCCCCCCCCGCCTCGATCTTGCGGCTGTAGGTAAACTCATACCCCCCCCGCCTCGGTGCGCACGGTGGTAAAGACGGTGCCCGAACTGCGCAGCGCATTGACGAAGTAACGGTCGGCCCGGTGGGTGGTGCCCAGCCGTTCACGGTTGGTCACCGCGACCGCCCGACCGCTTTCATCCAGCAGCAGCAGCGAGGCCGCGCCGATTTCATCCCGATAGGTGATCAGACGCGCGCTGGATTGGCTGTAATCGTCGGAATTCAATGCGTTGATCAAGGCCGGGTCGCGCGACAGCAGCAGCGGCACCACCGAATTTCGCTGCAATTCCGAGATCAGGTTGCCCGAATACAGCGCCACGCGCAGTTCGGCCCGCGTGCGCGTGGTTTCGGTATAGCGCTGGGTCAGCCAGACATTGGTGACCCAGATCGTGACCACGGCTACACTGATCAGCGCAATCAGCGTCAGACGCTGTCGCCAAGTCAGCCCCCCCGTATTGATCGGGAGCGGATCCGTGATGTCGGTGTCACCCATGGCTCAAGAATAAGCCTCCGAGCCATGGGCCTCAAGTCAGGCCGTGACGAAGCTGTCCAGCAGCGAGCGGAACATCGCCTGCCCGTCGGTGCCGCCATGCAGTTCGTCCACACAGCGTTCCGGGTGAGGCATCATGCCAAGCACGCGGTGGTTCTTGGAAATCACGCCCGCAATGTCGCCAGTCGATCCGTTCGGATTGTCCGTGTAGGTAAAGGCGATGCGGCCCTCGTCCCTGAGCTGGGCAAGTTTTTCGTCCGTGACCGTATAGTTGCCGTCATGGTGGGCGACCGGCACGGTGATCTCCTGCCCCCCCAGGTCATAGCCGGAGGTAAACGGCGTGTCGGTCGACGCGATCTTCAAACCGACCGGCTTGCAGATGAACTTCAGGTTCGCATTGCGCATCAGCGCACCGGGCAGGATGCCGGTTTCGGTCAACACCTGAAACCCGTTGCAGATGCCCAGGCATAGCCGCCGCGTTCCGTGTGGCGAATGAGCGATCTGGTGATCGGCGATTGCGCGGCAATGGCACCACAACGCAGGTAGTCGCCGAACGAGAAGCCACCGGGCACACCGACAATATCCAGCCCCCCCTCGGCAGATGCGTGTCCTTGTGCCAGACCATGGTGACATCGGCACCCGCGCGCTCAAACGCCACGGCAAGGTCACGATCGCAGTTCGAGCCGGGAAAGACGATGACAGCCGCCTTCATCACAGCACCTGAATGGCGTAGTTTTCGATCACGGTGTTGGCAAGCAGTTTCTCGCACATCTGCTTGATCGTGTCCTCCGAGGTGCCCGGAGCCACTTCCAGCTCGATCACCTTGCCCTGGCGCACGGTTTCGACACCGTCAAAGCCAGGTTGCCCAGCGCGTGGCGCACGGCCTCGCCTTGCGGGTCCAGGACACCGGTTTTCAGCATGACATCGACGCGGACTTTCATGGGGGGGTCTTCCTCTTTCATATCCGGGGGGGCGGCGGGATCCGTTTTCTTCAAAGAAAACGATCCGGAATTCGAATTTCCGGGTCCCTCCGTTAATTAATCAGGGTCGGTTTCGGCGCGTGGGTCACGTTCGAGGGCAGCACACCCAGGCGTTTTGCCACTTCGGTATAGGCGTCCGACAGGCTGCCCAGGTCGCGGCGGAACACATCCTTGTCCAGCTTGGCACCGGTTTCGATATCCCACAGGCGGCAACTGTCCGGGCTGATTTCGTCGGCGACGATCAGGCGTTGGAAATCACCGTCAAAGACGCGACCGACCTCGATCTTGAAGTCGATCAGCTTGATGCCCACGCCGTACATGACGCCCGACATATAGTCATTCACCCGCAGCGCCAGCGCCACGATATCATCCATGTCCTGTTGCGAGGCCCAGCCGAAGGCGATGATGTATTCCTCGGGCACCAGCGGGTCGCCCAGCGCATCATCCTTGTAGGAGAACTCGACAATCGGGCGCGGCAGCGGCGTGCCCTCTTCCATGCCCAGGCGCTTGGCCATCGACCCGGCGGCATAGTTGCGCACGATCACTTCCAGCGGCACGATCTCGACCGCGCGGATAAGCTGCTCGCGCATGTTCAGCCGTTTGATGAAGTGGTTCGGCACGCCGATCTGCGTCAGCCCCCCCTTCATGAAGAACTCGCTCAGGCGGTTGTTCAGCACGCCCTTGCCTTCGATCACGTCCTTCTTTTCCGCGTTGAAGCGGTGGCATCGTCCTTGAAATACTGCACCAAGGTGCCGGGCTCGGGCCCTTCATACAGAACTTTTGCCTTGCCTTCGTAAAGCTTCTTGCGACGTGCCATGGGGGGGTCTCCACCAGTTCGCGGGGGGGGCCAGACGCGGCCCCCCCGCCGTTGCCCCCCCGCCTATAAGGGAAAGGCCCATGGGGGGGGCAAGAATATCGCTGCCCGGAAGGCGATGCTTGCGCTAGCGGGGGGGTTGCCCTGCGCCCTGTGGAAGGGCATATCTCAGATAACGGGATGCGAATTCCACCCGATTGACTGACACATGACCGAAGCAAGGGACGATCATGACCACCTTTGACGACCGCGAAAGCGCCTTTGAAAACAAGTTTGCCCACGATGAGGAAATGCTCTTCAAGGCCGAGGCGCGCGCCAACAAGAAACTGGCCGAATGGGCCGGTGCCATCCTGGGAAAATCCGAAGCCGAGATGGAGACCTATGTGGTCGAAGTGATCAAGTCGGACTTCGAAGAGGCCGGTCACGAGGATGTGCTGCGCAAGGTGACCGCCGATTTGGGCGACAAGTCGAACGCCGACACTGTACGCGCCAGCGTGCCGAATGCCTGGCCCAGGCCAAGGAAGAGCTGATGGGCGAGGCGTAAGCCCTCCCCCCCGACGCCGGACGATAGGGGGGGGCGCCTTCGGGTGCCCTTTTTCTTATGCTGATCGTTGCGCACGCACCGTTGGCGCAAACAGCTGGAAATTTCCGACCGATCCTTTATGACACGGCTCACGAAATGGTGAGCACGGCAACGCAGGTCGTTCTTTAGCTCAAATTCGAAATGTTAACCCGCCCTTGGGACCCTGGGGGGGGCAAGACTATCGCCGGGGGGGTAGAAAAAGGGGGGGGTGCCACATGGCCCGCAGCGACAAGACCGGTTTCTTCAAGGCGTCCGAGCAGGCCTCGGGCATTGACCTGCGCAAGCTGGTCGCGCGGCAAATCCTGCCGATGGGTATCGCTGTTCTGCTGGTCGCGCTGATGTGGGACCGGGTGCAGGCGCTGGATTTTCACCAGATCACCTCCGGTTTTCGCACGGTGGGTCCGCTGCAATGGATCGCCGCCGCCGGATTTACTGTGGTCAGCTTCTGGGCCGTGGGCCGCTATGACGCGGTCGGACACCGGCTGATCGGATCACCGACCCGGGACGTGCCGCGCTGCGCACTGGTGTTGCCTCGATCGCGGTGGCGCAGACGGTCGGATTCGGCGTGATCTCCGGCGCATTTGTGCGCTGGCGCATGCTTCCGGAGCTGTCGCTTGTGCAGGCCTTCCGCCTGTCGATGACTGTGGCCGTCACGTTCCTGGCCGGTTGGGCGGTGGTGGCCGCCCTGGTGCTGCTTGTGGTGCCGCTCGCCCTGCCCGGCGCAACCGTGATGGCCCTGACCGCTCTGGTCGCGGCGGGTCTTATTGTCACCCTGTCGATCTGGCGTCCGGGCCCCCCCCTGGCCCGCGTTCAGTTTCCCCCCCCTTGAGGCCATGGGCGCGATCGTCGCGCTGACCTTTGTCGATACCGCCTTTGCCGGGGGGGCCGCCCTGTGGGTGCTGCTGCCCGAAGGCACACAGATCGCCCCCCCGATGATCATGATCGCCGCCTTCATCGTCGCCCTTGGTGCAGGGTTGGTTTGCGGCACGCCGGGCGGGGGGGTCGGCCCGTTCGAAATGACCCTGCTGGCGCTGCTGCCGCACGTGCCCGAGGAACCGGTTCTGGCCGCCGTCCTGGCCTTCCGCGCGGTCTATTACGCGGCCCCCCCCGCCCTGATCGGTGCCGCCGTGGTGATCCGCGGCCCGCGCCAGAACGAAAACCTGCCGGACCCGGCGTTGGAGGCGGTGCAGACGGTTCAGGCTCCGGCGCTGTCGCCGCGGCTGGACGAGGCCATTGCCAAGGCCCCCCCGCGCGCCGAGGCGAACCTGCTGCGTCACGGCTGCCTGTCGCTCTTTGCGTCGCCGGGCGCAAAACCCGCCGCCCTGACCGCGCCTGCCGGGCAAAGCCTTGTATTCCTGTCCGACCCGCTGTCACGCGACCTCGACGAGGCCCGGTTCCTGTCCGATGCCCGCGCGGCGGCCAAGGCCCGCTTTCTGACGCCGCTTCTGTATAAGTCCGGCGCACGCATGGCCGCCGCCGCGCGCCGCGCCGGTTGGGCCACCCTGCCGCTGGCCCGCGAGGCCTGGCTGGACCCGGCGGGCTTTTCAACCGACGGATCCTCGCGCCGCCAACTGCGCCGCAAGCTGCGCAAGGCAGAAGCCGCAGGTGTGGTGGTGTCGGCAGCCAAGACTGCGCCGCTGGCCGACATGGATAGGGTCGCCAGGGCCTGGGCCAAAGCCCGTGGCGGCGAGCGCGGCTTTTCCATGGGCACCTGGGATCCGGCCACCCTGCCCTGGTCACGCGTCTTCCTGGCCCGGCGCGACGGGAAACCGATCGGCTTTTTGACCCTGCATGCCAATAACAATGAATGGACGCTCGACCTGATGCGCCAGTTGCCTGATGCGCCCGACGGCACAATGCATCTTATGCTGACCCAGGCCATCACCGCCGCTGGTGACGCGGGCATCGCACGCCTATCGCTGGCCGCCGTGCCCCCCCTGGGCAAACAGCCGCATGAGCCCGAGGCCTTCCACCGCTTGCGCGACCGGATCGACCGGATCTCGGGGGGGGCCGAAGGCTGCGCCAGTTCAAGACCTGCTTTGGCCCCCCCAACTGGGAAGTGCTCTATATTGCCGCGCCATCGCGCGCCGGTCTGATGCTGGGCGCGGTGGATGTGATGCGCGAAATCTCGGCCAAACGCGGCCGGACCGCGCGCAGGACATCCCTTCGCGACAACCTGCGGCGCAAGCGGGCTTGACCCGGTCGGCGCAAGTGCGCCTCATGATCTTCATGCACGGTTCCGATTTGCACATGGTCGCGATCCATGGCAATGACCGCGCCAGAAACGCTTTTACCAGAAGGTGCCAAGATGAGCGACGCCCTGACCCGTATGCTGACCGACAATGCCTGGCTGATGGCCGATGGCGCGACCGGGACCACGTTGTTCAACATGGGGGGGCTGACCTCGGGGGGGGATGCGCCCGAGCTTTGGAACGTGGACGAACAGGATAAGATTCGCGCGCTCTATCGTGGTCCTGTCGAGGCGGGCAGCGACATTTTCCTGACCAACAGCTTCGGCGGCAATGCCTCGCGTCTGAAACTGCACGGCGCGGAAGGCCGCGTGCGTGAACTGAACAAAGCCGCCGCCGAACTGGGCCGTGACGTAGCCGATGCCGCTGGCCGCCCCCCCGTGGTCGTCGCCGGGTCCGTGGGCCCGACCGGCGAGATTATGGAGCCGATGGGCAGCCTGACCTTTGAAGGCGCGGTCGAAATGTTCCATGAACAGGCGGAAGGGCTGAAGGAAGGCGGCGCAGATCTGCTCTGGGTCGAGACGATTTCCGCCCCCCCCGACGAATACAAGGCCGCCGCCGAGGCCGCCCGCCTGGCGGACATGCCCTGGGTCGGCACAATGAGCTTTGACACCGCCGGGCGCACGATGATGGGCGTGACCAGCGCCGACATGGTGCAGCTTGTGGAAAACCTGCCCAATCCGCCGCTGGCCTTCGGGGGGGCCAACTGTGGTGTGGGTTCAGCCGATCTGCTGCGCACGGTGTTGGGCTTCGCGGCCCAGGGCACCGAACGACCGATCGTGGCAAAGGGCAATGCGGGCATTCCGAAATATGTGCACGGCCACATCCACTATGACGGCACGCCCGCGCTGATGGCGGATTACGCCGTGCTGGCGCGCGACTGTGGCGCGAAGATCATCGGCGGCTGCTGCGGCACCACCGCCGAACATCTGGCCGCAATGCGCGAGGCGCTGGAAACCCGCCCCCCCGCGGCCGACAGCCGCCCGACACTGGAAGAGATCGCCGAAAAACTGGGCGGCTTTTCCTCGACCTCTGATGGCACTGGCGAAGACGAGCCCCCCCAGGGCCGCCGTACCCGCCGCCGTCGCGGCTGACATAAGGGTATGGTCCGAGTCCTGCGTGCCCTCTTCCTGGTGCTCGCCACATGCGGAACACTGGCCTGGGGGGGGTGGTTCTACCTCTGGGTCATGGGCACGGCCTGCGCCTTCAGCATCCCGAACGGCACCTGCCGCGCGCGCATGCCATGGGAATTGCGCGGAGAGGACCTGACCTATCTGGTACTTCTACCCGGTGCAGTCGTATTGGGCCTATGGGCCTGGCCTGGATCAACCACCGCGCGGTGCAGCGCGAAGGTGTGGAAAATGGACATTGATCGCGATACCTCAAAACAGGCTCAGCTGATCGCCGCGCTGTGCGGGGGGGCGTTGGAACAGATCGCGCCGAAGCGGCGGCAGGTCACGCTTCAGCCCCCCCAGCCGCCGCGCGGCGACATCGAACCGGTGCGACAGCAGCTTGGCGAATTCGCCCTGCCCCCCCACCATGCGCGTTCCAAAGGCGGCATCGTAATCCTCGCCCCCCCCACGCATCTGGCGCATACGGCCCATCACGCGGGCGGCGCGGTCCGGAAAGGCCTGGTCCAGCCATTCGCGAAACAGCGGTCCGACCTCACCCGGCAGCCGCAAAAGGATATAGCTCGCCGCCACCGCCCCCCCGGCATCGCGCGCGGCGGTAAGGATGGATTCCAGCTCATGATCCGTCAGCCCCCCCGGCACCACCGGCGAGACCATGACACGCACGGGCACACCGGCCTGCGCCAACCGTTCGATCATCTTCAACCGCCGCAGGGGGGGCGCGGGCACACGCGGCTCCATCGCGCGGGATACGGAGTTGTCCAATGTCGTCACCGACACCCCCCCAACACCGGCCAGACCCGCCTGCCCCCCCATCTCGCCCAGAATATCCAGATCTCGTTCGATCAACGTGCCCTTGGTCACGACGCCGACCGGATGACGGAACTCCGACAACACCTCCAACAGCCCGCGCATCACGCGGTAGCGGCGTTCAATCGGCTGGTAAGGGTCGGTATTGGTGCCAATGGCGATCGGTGCGACATCGTAGGAGGGGGGGCGCAAGAGCTCGGCACGCAGCCGGTCCGGCGCAATGGGACGCGCAATCAGTCGGGTTTCAAAATCCAGCCCCCCCGCCGAATAGCCCAGATAGGCATGCGTGGGCCGTGCAAAACAATAGATGCAACCGTGTTCGCAGCCCCCCCGGTAAGGG
>JDSH01000004.1_pt1 | contig 124207 bp, 156 predicted proteins | sample 199451 | NCBI WGS metagenome assembly JDSH01 (sample SAMN02584198, study PRJNA231836) | bioreactor metagenome | isolation source: continuous culture bioreactor electron acceptor NO2- transfer2 day 38 after... | place: Germany: Bremen | reverse complement strand
CCAGCAGGAAAGGGTCAGACCAGGTGAAACCCGCGAGCGCCGGTTGCGACTGGGGGGGGAAAGGTCTTTTGCCATGGGATCAGCTCCTTATTCAGCCGCTTGCGCGGTGGTGTTGATGGCCGCCTCGATCGAGCTTCGATGATGTCCAAGGCCTCTTCGACCTGATCCATCGGGGGGGTGGTCAGCGCCGGCAGCAGGCGCACCGCATTGGCGCGGGTGCCGCAGGGCAGGATGATCAGCCGCGCGCTTCGGCCTCAGCACGATGGCCTGGGTCAGGGCGGGGGGGTCCGGGTTGTTGGTCACACGGTCGGTGACCAGCTCGAAAGCCACCATAGCCCCCCCCAGGCCGCGCACGTCGCCGATGGCGTCCATGCCCTGGCGACTGGCCAGCGCATTCAGGCGGGCCTTGATCACCTCGCCGATCTCAGTCGCGCGGGCGCAGAGGTCTTCTTCCTCGATCACGTCCAACACGGCATTCGCCGCGGCCACGGCCAGCGGGTTGCCCGCATAGGTGCCGCCGATGCCGCCAACGGGGGGGGCGGCATCGACGATCTCGGCCCGGCCGGTCACGGCTGAGAGCGGGAAGCCGCCCGCCAGGCCCTTGGCCATGGTCACCAGATCGGCGGCCACGCCTGCGTGTTCGAAGGCGAAGAGCTTGCCGGTCCGGGCGATGCCCGCCTGCACCTCATCCGCGATCAGAACGATGCCATAGTCGTCACAAATCTTGCGCAGGGCGCGCAGGAATTCGGGCTGCGCGATGTTGAACCCACCTTCGCCCTGCACCGGCTCGATGATGATCGCGGCGACGCGCTCGGGGGGGTCGATCGAGCTTTTGAACATGTTGTCCAGGATGGCCAGCGACGCTTCGACGGTCACGCCGTGGAATTCATTCGGGAAGGGCGCGTGCAGCACTTCGGGTGGCATGGCACCGAAGCTTTTCTTGTAGGGGGGGGTGACCTTGCCGCAAAGCGCCATGCCCATCAGGGTGCGGCCGTGGAAAGCGCCCGAAAACGCGATGACACCGGAACGGCCGGTATAGGCGCGGGCCATCTTGACGGCGTTCTCCACGGCTTCGGCACCGGTGGTCACCATCATGGTTTTCTTGGCGAAATCACCAGGGGGGGTCGAGGCGTTCAGACGCTCGGCCAGGGCCACGTAGCTTTCATAGGGCGCGACGTGGAAACAGGTGTGGGTGAACAGCTCGGCCTGCTTGGCGACAGCCTCCATCACCTTGGGGGGGTGGCGATGGCCGGTGTTGTTCACCGCAATCCCGGCGGCGAAGTCGATGAAACGCTTGCCGTCAGCGTCCCAGAGCTCCGAGTTTTCGGCACGAACGGCATAGATGCCACGGGTGGCCACACCATTGGCGACGGCAGCGTCGCGGCGGGCTTTCAGATCCTGACTGTTGCTCACAGCGTCCTCCTCAGCGAAAGTCGTTACGATTCCCAGCGTGTATTGCTCAAAAATTTGAGCATTGCTAGTAAAAAACGAGCAGTATCCTGCGATTCGCCGCTTGGCACAGCTCGGCCAAACCCAAAGGAGGGCCAAAGGTGACCAATGATTTCGATGTGGGCGCAAGGCTTAAGGAGCTTCGCACGCAGTTCAATCTCTCGCAAAGACAGCTTGCGGAAGCAGCTGGTGTGCCACACGGACAGATCTCGATGATCGAAACGAACCGGTCCTCCCCCCCGTCGGTGGCGAGCTTGCGCAAAATTCTGGGCGGATTTGGAATCACCATGTCCGAGTTCTTCGAACCGGACGAGGCACCGATGCAGCAGCCCTTCTTTACCCCCCCCAACGAATTGCGCGACCTGACTTCGCAGCTCTATGCGGATGGGGGGGACGGCATGATCCGCCTGAAACAGGTGGGTGACGCGAAGGTGCACGGGTTGCAGTTGCTGCATGAACGGTACGAACCCGGTGCGGACACCGGTGAGAGCATGATTGAACATGAAGCCAACGAGGGCGGCATCGTCATCGCGGGTGAACTGGAGGTCACCGTGGGCGACGAGGTCCGGGTGCTGAAGGCAGGCGATGCCTATCTGTTCGACAGCCGCAATCCACATCGTTTCCGCAATATCTCGGATCGGGCCTGCGAGGTCATCTCGGCCTGCACGCCCCCCCCTATCTGTAAAGGACGCACATGCACCCTCTTGAAGGCCTGAAGGTCGTTGAACTTGCCCGCATTCTGGCCGGGCCGTGGGTTGGCCAGGCGCTGGCGGATCTGGGCGCCGAAGTCACCAAGGTCGAAAGCGCGGCCGGGGGGGACGATACCCGCAGCTGGGGGGGCCCGCCCTTTATCGAACGGGACGGCGACAAGACGGCCGCCTATTTCTATGCGGCGAACCGGGGGGGAAAGCGCTCGGTCGTGGCGGATTTCCGCACGCCGGAAGGCCAGGAGCTGGTGCGTGATCTGATCAAGGATGCCGATATCCTGATCGAGAACTTCAAGGTCGGGGGGGGCCTCGCTAAATACGGGCTGGACTATGACGGCGTGAAGGGTCTGAACCCGCGTCTGATCTACTGCTCGATCACCGGGTTCGGGCAGGACGGGCCCTATGCGCAGCGTGCAGGCTATGACTTCCTGCTGCAGGGCATGTCGGGGGGCTGATGTCGATCACTGGCGAGCCTGACCGCCAACCGCAGAAGGTCGGCGTGGCGGTGACGGATGTGGTCACCGGGCTTTATGGCACGATTGGCGTTCTGGCTGCTGTCGAACAGCGCCATCGCACCGGCAAGGGGGGGCAACATGTGGACATGAGCCTGCTCGATTGCGCCACGGCGATGCTGGCCAACCAGGCGATGAACTATCTTGCCACCGGCGACAGCCCGGTGCGCCGCGGCAATGACCACCCGAATATCGCACCCTATCAGGTGCTGCCGGTAAAGGATGGGCATTTCATCCTGGCGGTCGGGAATGACGGGCAGTTCCTGCGGTTCTGCGGCGTGATCGACCGACCCGATCTGGCGGGCAATCCCGATTACGCGACCAATCAGCTGCGTGTGCAGAACCGTGTCGCGCTGACCACCGAGATCGAAAGGTCACTGGCAGACTGGACCGCAACGGGCATCTTGGAGGCCTGCGAAAAGGCGACCGTGCCCGCGGGGGGGCCAATCAACGCCATCGGACAGGCCTTCGGGGGGGACCCCCCCCAGATCCAGCATCGTGGCATGGAGATTGCGCCGGAAGGCGTGAAGGGCGTGCGCGGGCCGTGGGTGTTCTCGGATGCCGAACTGAAGCTGGACAGGACTGCTCCGGTGTTGCCGAAGCGCTGACCCAGCGCAGTGGAGACGCGCCCGACCCTGGGTGGGCGCTTGCACAACGAAGATGTGAGGCAATCGGGCCACCAAAGCCGCACGGGAAACTTGGGAGCGAAACGTCGCAATGCGCCCTCCCGTGGGGGGGAGGATCGGGCGCGTCGCCGCTGCGCGGCTCCAGTCACGACTGCCACACAGAAGCTCACATGACACCCGCAAAAAAGAGGGCCGCCTTGCGGAAAGGCGGCCCTAAGTCGGGGGGGAGAAAATCCGGAAGAAACGGTGCCCATCGCGGGTGCCGTTTTTTGTTGTCAGAACAGCAGGCTCGGCAGCCACAGGGCGATCTGCGGGAAGGCCACGACCAGCCCCCCCAGCCCGATGATTTGCAGCGCCACGAAGGGCAGCGCGGCCTTGTAGATGTCACCGATGGTGATCTCGGGCGGCGCGACCGAGCGCATGTAAAACAGGTTATAGCCGAACGGCGGCGTCAGGTAGGCGGATTGCATCGACAGGATGAACAGCACCGCAAACCAGGTCGTGTCAAAGCCCAGCTCGCGCACGATCGGCACGAACAGCGGCACCGTGATGAAGACGATGGCGAAATCGTCCAGGAACATGCCCAGGATGAAATAGGTCGCCAACATCGCCACAATCACCATCATCGGCGAGACGTCGAAATCCTCGATAAACTCGCCGACGATCATGCCCGCGCAAGACCCACGTAGATCTTGGAGAAGAACACGGCGGCGATGGTAATCCACATCAGCATGCCCATCAGCTTGGTCGTGGTCAGCATGACATAGCGCATCATGTCCCAGCTCACGCGCCCATGCAGCGCGGCGATGACCAGCGCGCCGAAGGCCCCCCCGATGGCGGACGCCTCAGATGGCGAGGTCACGCCGCCGATGATGCAGCCCAGAACGGTGGTGATCAGCAGGCCCGGCGCGATCAGATGGCGCAGGGATTTCAGTTTTTCGATGCCGGAAAAGCGCTCTTCTGGCGGGGGGGCGGGCGGGCCAAGCTCCGGGTTGATGCGGCAGCGGGTCAGCACATAGAGCATGTAGATCCCTGCCAGCATCAACCCTGGCATCAGGCCGGCTGCAAAAAGCTTGCCGACAGAGTCGCGGCTGAGGAAGGCGTAGATGATCATCAGGACCGAGGGCGGGATCAGGAAGCCCAATGCGCCACCGGCCATGATCGTGCCGGTCACGAGTTTCTTGTCATATCCCCCCCGGTTCAGCATGGCAGGCAGCGCGATGATGCCCAGGCTGACCGTGGCCGCCCCCCCCGACACGCCCGCCATGGCAGCAATCAGCGCGCAGATGATCACGGTGCCAATGCCAAGACCGCCGGGAAGGCCGCCCATCAGCTTGTGTATCATCTCGAACAAATCGTCGGTTATACCTGATCTTTGCAGGACCAGCCCCCCCATGAAGATGAACAACGGCAGCGCGACCAGCAAGAAATTGTCCATCGCCGAATAGGTCGAGCTGACCAGCAGGTCCAAGCCTCCCGGCCCCCCCCAGAGCACATAGGCGCTGCCGACGCCCGAAATCGTCAATGCCCAGGCCAGCGGCGCACCCAGCGCCATCAGGGCCAGCATCGACAGGAACATGATTGCCGTGATCGTCAGCGGATCGAGTTCGGCCATGGTTTCTCCTCCCCCCCGGACGGAAGACCCGCCCGTCTTTGTGTCAGCCCTGCTTGTCCAGAAGCGCGGGGGGGTCGATGTCGCCCTCGACGGCGGGTTGGCGCGGATCATGGAAACGAACCCCCCCCAACATGATCAGAAGCGCACGCAGCCATTCGGCGATATTCTGAAGGATCACCAGCGCGACCGCGATCGGGATCACCGTCTTGATCGGATAGACCACCGGCTGCCAGATAGACTTGTTGGAGTATTCGCGCACCTCCCAGGAATGGGCGGCGAATTCCACGGCCAGCTTCAGGAACACGCCCAGCACGACAAGACCCAGCGTGTAGACCACAAGGTCGCAGGCCGCCTTCACACGCGGATGCATCAGGCCATAGATGACTTCAGACCGCACATGGCCGCGATGACGCAGCGTGTAGCCGCCCGCCAGCATGCAGAAGGCCCCCCCATAAAGCATGGTCGAGGTCTCATGCGCCCAGATCGTCGGTGCATTGAGAAAATAGCGTGCCACGATCTCCAGCATGAGCACGCCGATCATGCCCAGCGTCAACCACGAAATGGCCCGCCCGACAAAGTCGGACAGACCATCCTGGAGGACAAGATATCTTGTCACCAGCCTCATTACTGCAGGCGACCCTGCGCCTTGGCATTGGCGATCAACACGTCGATCATCGCCTTGTTGCGATCCGAACGTGCGGCCTCTTCGGCCCAGACGCCCTGGGCTGCGACGGTGATCTCGGCCGAGTCCGCTTCCGGCAGGGTGGCGTATTCGAAGGTGCCTTCGGCGACGCCTTCGTTGCCTTCGGCCAACCAGTTGTGGATATCATCGGCGAACATGGCGATGCCGTCCGACAGGATCTGCTTGTGCTCGTCGGACAGGGCGTTCCACTTGGCCGGGTTGGCCAGGAAGGTTTCGGTCCAGCCGGGCATCAGCATGTTCATGAAGGTGTAATGGGTGGCGGTCTCGTGCAGTTTCAGCTGCTCATACTCCACCGGGCCACCGTAGATGGCACCATCAATCACACCGGTCGACATGCCGATATACAGCTCCTGCGCGGGCAGGTAGACGGTCGGGATACCGAAGTGATCCAGCACCTTGGCCACGTTCGAGGTGGCGCGGATCTTGCGGGTCTGCAGATCGGCCAACGAGGTCACAGGTTCCTTGGTCAGCAGGTCGTAGTTGTGGCCATAGCCCTTGCCCAGAAAGACAGTGCCGGCTTCGGCGTAGGCTTCGGTCAGCAGCGTCTGCATCTCGTCCGAACCGAACAGGGCCTTGGCTTCCTCCACGCTCGTCCAGGCGCCCGGCAGACCGGCCTCGATGTTGCCAATGTCGACCTGGCCGGACCAGTAGCCGCCGTGGCCGTGCACGATGTCCAGGGTGCCCTTGGCAACCGCATCGGCGAACTGGTCGGAGGCCACCAGCTCACCACCGCGGAAATATTGGATGCGAAGCGAACCGCCCGAGGCTTCCTTGACATAGTCGCGGAACTTGTCGGCGATCGGGTCGATCTCGGTCCCGTAGAAGGTGTGGAAGCGCAGGCGCACGGTGTCTGCGGCAGCGGTAGTGGCCATCGCACCGAAGGCCAGGGCACCGGTCATCGCACCCAGGACGGCGCGGCGGGTAATGGTCGTGAAGTTCATGATGTCTCCTCCTCAGTGGGCGCGGCGGGCACGCCCGGTTCCTTGCGCTGCCGGGGGGGCGAAGGCAACCCGCCCGGAGTGACAGCATGCTCGTCCCCCCCTACACAGCGAAGCCACGCCGCGCAAGATTTTAGGCATTATTTTGCGCAGAAAGGGAATTGAACGCTCGTGTTTTCTGAGCGAAGTTTGGGTGCATACTGCAGTTTTATTAGGGTTTTTATCATTTTTGATCAAATACGACACCAGAAATCAAAATACGACACGCTTTGAATTTCAAGCGCGGAACGCGTGGTAAATCCGAAAATTCACAGAATTGATTCGAAAGTGGCTAGGCCCAGGCAAAAGAAAAGCCGCCCCCCCGAAGGGCGGCTTTGATATCAGCGCAGGTGGCAGGCGACCTGTTGGCCGTTGCCCAGATCCTTGAGCGGTGGCTTGGACTGTCCGCATCGCTCTTCGGCAATCGGACATCGGGTGCGGAAGACGCAGCCCGAGGGCGGGTTCAGCGGCGATGGAAGGTCGCGGTCCAGCAGCATGACCTCCTTCTCGCGCTCCGCCTGCGGTCCGGGATCGGCACCGCCGAGATCAGCGCCTCGGTATAGGGATGCCCAGGCGATTTGTAGAGCTGCCCGCTTTCCGAAATCTCGGCCACATTGCCAGATACAGCACCATGACCCGGTCCGAGATGTGCTTCACCACGCTCAGGTCATGAGCGATGAAGATCAAGCTCAGCCCCCCAGTTCCTCCTGCAGTTCCATCAGCAGGTTGATCACCTGGCCTGGATCGACACATCCAGCGCCGAGACCGGTTCGTCACAGATGATCAGCTTGGGCTTCACGATCAGCGCGCGGGCGATGCCGATGCGCTGACATTGCCCGCCCGAGAACTCGTGCGGGTAGCGGTTGATCATGTTGGGCAGGATGCGACCCGGTCCAGCACCTCGCGCACGCGGTCCTTGATCTCGGACGCCGACAGCCCCCCCGGAAAATGGGTCTTGAGCGGTTCGGCAACGATCTGGCCGATGGTCATGCGCGGATCAAGCGAGGCTAGAGGATCCTGGAAAATCATCTGCATTTCCTTGCGATGCGCCCGCATTTCCCGCTTGGACATCTCCAGAAGGTCCTGCCCCCCCAGCCACAGCGCCCTGCCCGCCTCGGTCGGGACCATGCGCATGACGGCGCGCGCCAGTGTGGACTTGCCACAGCCGCTTTCACCAACGATACCCAGGGTCTCGCCCGGTTTCAGATCGAAGCTCACACCATCACGGCCTTGAGCTTGTCAACCGGGGGGGTCCAGGGCATCGCGCCCTCGTTTCACATCAAACCAGACCTTCAGGTCGCGAACGGTCAGAAGGGGGGGGATTGCTCAGTCATTGCTCAACTCCTCCAGCATACGGTGACAGGCCCGGCGACGCACCTCGCGCCCCCCCGGCACACCGGCCAGGACCGGGCGGTGATGCAGGCAGGTTTCATCCGAGAAGCCACAGCGCGGTTCGAACGGGCAGCCGTGGGGGGGCATGTTCATCATGTTTGGCGGGCTGCCCGGAATGGTGGCCAGTTCGGCGCTTTCCACATCCAGACGCGGCACGGCCTTGAGCAGACCCATGGTGTAAGGATGGGTCGGCAGTTCAAACAGGCCCTCGGTGGTGCCGTACTCCATCTGCTGCCCGCCATACATGACCAGAGTTTCCTTGCAGGACCCGGCCACGACGCCCAGGTCGTGGGTGATCAGCACGATGGCCATGCCGAACTCTTCCTGCAGATCCGCCATCAGCGTCATGATCTGCGCCTGCACGGTCACGTCCAGCGCCGTGGTGGGTTCGTCCGCGATCAGGATGTCGGGCTTGCACAGAAGCGACATGGCGATCATGACCCGCTGGCGCATCCCGCCTGAAAACTCGTGCGGGTACATGTTCACACGTTTCTTGGCCTCGGGAATGCGCACGGCATCCAACATGCGCACGCTTTCCTTGACCGCATCGCGCTTGGACATGCCCTTGTGCAGCTGCAACACCTCGGCCATCTGGTCAGAAACCTTCAGGTACGGGTTCAGGCAGGTCATCGGATCCTGGAAGATCATCGCGATGCGTTCCGCGCGGATCGAGTTCAGGATCGGCAGCGGGGGGGCGTTCAGGATCTCCTGCCCGTCCAGCTTGACCGAGCCGCCCGCGCGACCGTTCTTGGCCAGCAGGCCCATCATGCGAACACGGTCTGGCTTTTGCCCGACCCGCTTTCACCGACGATGCCCAGGGTCTCGCCCCCCCGGTGCAGATCGAAGCTGATCCGGTCCACCGCCGTCACGGTGCCATCGGGGGGGGTATCGAATGTGACGCTCAGGTCACGGACTTCAAGAAGTGCCATCGTCAAACCTCAGCGATCCTTGGGGGGGTCGAGCGCGTCGCGCAGACCGTCCCCCCCGATGAAAAAGAAACAGAAGATCGTGATCACGAAGAAAAAGAGCGGGAACATGAGCTGCCAGAGCGTGCCGTAGTTCATGCTCTTCACCCCCCCTTCCGAGATCAGCGCGCCCCCCCAGCTCGTATCCGGTTCCTGTACACCCAGGCCCAGGAACGAGATAAAGCTTTCCGTCAGGATCATCTGCGGCACCAGCAGGGTGGCATAGACCACCACCACGCCCAGAAGGTTGGGCACGACATGGCGCAGGATGATGCGGTGGGTGGGCACGCCGATGGCCACGGCGGCCTCGACGAATTCACGGTTCTTCAAGGACAGGGTCTGGCCGCGCACGATGCGGCTCATGTCAAGCCAGGCAGTCAGACCGATGCCTACGAAGAGCATCGAGATCGAGCGCCCGAAGACGACCAGCAGAAGGATCAGCACGAACATGTAGGGGGGGATCGACATGAAGATATCGACAAAGCGCATCATGATGCCGTCCACACGGCCGCCGACGAAGCCCGCGACCGAACCATAGAGCGTGCCGACCATCACGGCGATGAAAGCGCCGACCAGGCCGACGGACAGCGAAATGCGGCTGCCCTGCACCACGCGGCATACAGGTCACGCCCGCTTTCATCGAAGCCGAACCAGTGGCCGTTTTCCATTGACGGTGCGCCCAGTTCCTTGACCGCGCCCATAACGTCCCAGTCGATCGTCTCGTTGTCGAACTGGGTCAGGTGGTCGCCAAAAAGCGAGAAGGCAAAGATCAGCGCCAGAACCACGACCGAGGCCATGGCGGCGCGGTTCGCCACGAAGCGGCGGCGCGCGTCTGCCCAGAGCGAGCGGCCCTTAACCTCGCCCCCCCCGGCCGAGAGGTTTTCGGCCAGTTCGGCGGTCCGTTTTTGCGAGAAGGGTTGTACGAGTTTGTCAGTCATGTCGCCCTCCTTACAGCCGGATCTTCGGATCAATCCAGGCATAAAGGATGTCGATCACCATGTTGAACAGGATCGTCATCGAACCCAGAAGGATCGTCAGCCCCCCCATCATCACCGCATAGTCGCGGTTGAAAGCCGAATTGACATAGAAATAGCCGATGCCGCCGGTGCCGAAGATCGCGTCGATGATGAAGGATCCCGTGACCATGCCCACGAAGGCCGGGCCGAGGTAGGAGATCACCGGCAGAAGCGAAGGCTTCAGCGCGTGGCGCAGGATGATGGTGCGGTCCGGCAGGCCCTTGGCGCGGGCGGTGCGGATGAAGTTCGACCGCAGCACCTCCAGCATAGACGAGCGTGTCAGCCGGGCGATCGACGCCATGTAGGAGGTCGACAGCGCAATCACCGGCAGGATGATGTGGTCCCACTGTCCGCCGTTCCAGCCACCGCCAGGCAGCCAGCCCAGCCACAGGGTAAAGACCAGGATCAGGATCGGGCCCATGACGAAGTTCGGCAGCACCTGCGCGCCGATGGTCACGCCGACCGCGAAATAGTCCAGCCAGGTGTTCTGACGAATGGCCGCGGCCACGCCCAACGCACCGCCAACCAGAACCGCCACCAGGAACGAGATGATCCCGTAGGTCAGCGTCACCGGGAAGCCCTGCGCAATGATGTCGTTCACCGTGCGGTCCTTGTATTTATAGGAGGGGGGGCCGAAGTCGAATTCGGTCACGATGCCGACGACATAGTTCCAGAGCTGAACCCACAGGGGGGGGTCGTCCAGCCCGTATTTCGCGTTGATATTGTCCAGAACCTGCTGCGGCAGCGGGCGTTCCGAGGTGAACGGGCCACCTGGGGGGGCCGTCTGCATGAGCCAGAAGGACGCCACCAGCAGGATCAGCAGCGTCGGGATTGCCACGGCAACCCGGCGGAGGATGAAATTGAACATAGGGTCTCAGGCCTTGTGTCTGGGGGGGGCAGTCCGTCGCAGGACCGGCGCTCCGGGGAAGGCGAAGGGGGGCACCGCGTAGAGAACACGCGATGCCCGGTTTCAGGTCAGATTATTCGGCAATCTTGTAAAGGTTGCGCGAATACCAGTTCTGCTCGACGTTCTTGATCGGCCAGTTTTCCAGATCAGAGGCCAGCATATACCCTTCAGTGTAGTGATAGATCGGGATCAACGGCATATCGACCGCGATGATTTCCTCGACCTTGGTGTAGTTCGCCTGCGGGTCAGCCATGCTTTTGGCTTCGGTCAACAGGGCGTCGACTTCGGGGGGGTTGGAATACTTGGCATCGTTGTAACCGGAGCCCGACGCGACCAGATCCAGGAAAGTCGAAGCTTCGTTATAGTCACCACACCAGCCTGCACGCGCAATCTGGTAATCCTGATTGCCACGGGTTTCCAGGAAGGTTTTCCATTCCTGGTTGGCCAGGGTCACTTTGACACCCAGAGTCTGTTTCCACATCTGAGCAATCGCGATGGCAACCTTCTTGTGGCCCTCATCGGTGTTGTACATCAGCTCCAGCTCAAGCGGGTTCGACTTGTCATAGCCCGCTTCGGCCAACAGCTCGACCGCGCGCGCGTTGCGTTCCGCCTGGGTCATGCCCGCATATTCCACCGCCGGAACCTCGAAGTTCGCCGTGGCTTCGGGGGGGGTAAAGGTGTAGGCCGGGAACTGACCTTCGCGCAGCACCTTTTCGACCACGATGTCACGGTCCACTGCCAGCGACAGGGCTTGGCGCACGCGCACGTCCTTCAGGAACTCCGGCCCGATGTCGGACATGTTGATCGTATAGTAATACGAGCACAGGCGGGGGGGGAAGACGGTGGCTTCGTCCGGATGGCTTTCGGACAGAGCCGGATACTGGCCGGTCGGAATGTCGGTGCGGTCCAGTTCGCCCGCCAGATAGCGGGTCAGTGCGACGTTCTCGTCGTTGATGACCAGGGCCACGACCTTGTCGATGATGGTGGCATCATTGTTCCAGTACATGGCGTTGCGTTCACGCACGGAACGTTCGTTCGGCACGTGTTCGGTCAGGGTATAGGCACCGTTCACGACGATGTTGGCCGGTTTGATCCAGTCCGACCCATGCGCTTCGATCGCCCAGGCAGGGGGGGCCGGGAAGGTCGAGGTGTGGGTGGTGGTCAGCGCGAAATAGGGCATCGGGCTTTCCAGAGTGACTTCCAGCGTGTGGTCGTCGATGGCTTTCACGCCCAGCTCTTCCAGGCCCATTTCACCGGCCATGACACCGGCGGCATTCTTGAGGTTCATGACCTCGACATACCACTGATAGGCCGATGCGGTGGCCGGGTCGGCCAGACGGCGCCAGGCATATACGAAGTCACCGGCGGTGACCGGCTTGCCATCCGACCACTTGGCGTCGGGGGGGCGCAGGGTAAAGGTGTAGACGGTGTTGTCATCGTTCACGGTGTGCGACAGCGCCACGCCCGGCTCGAGGTTGCCGTCGGCATCCTGGTTGTAGAGCCCCCCCTCGAACAAGTCACGCACGATCTCGGAACCCGACACGTCCTCGACGATCTGCGGGTCGACCGAAGTGTGCTCGTCCAGCACGCGGTAGGTAAAGGTCTGATCGTCGGCCAGCGGTTCGCCGGTCACGGGGGGGTGGGTGCCGGCGGCGAAGGCTGGCACGGCCAGCGAGACGGCCGAGGCCAGCAGAAGGGCTTTGGTCGTGAAGGTCATGAACGAGACTCCCTTGTCATGTGTCCAGAACGCGGGGGGGCCGGTCCTGTGCTCTCAAGCAAGACTCACCTCTCCCCCCCGCGGATGGAGAAAAATAGGCGCGATGTTAGCGGGGGGGAAACAACCGCTTTGGTCAAGGTGCGGCATCGGGCCAGATTTGACTGTCGATGTGACCGACAATAACATGAAGAGCCATCAGAACGACGATAAATTCGGGCAGAACGTCGGCGAATCTACCCAGCTTTGTATGATCGAAGGCCCGGTGTGTCGGCGGAACCCTGCCACATTGCTGCGACCTCACGTCGCAATCCGTCAGTTTTGCTCAGGTTTCCGGCGGCCGATCCGCCCCCCCTCTAACACGTCATACCGGCACACCAAACACCAGAGAGAGAGGGGGGGGCAGTCCGTCGATTCCGCCGCTTAACCGGTCGCCCGGTGTGACAGGTCCGACCCCCCCGGCAGGCGTACCCGTCAGGATTATGTCACCCGCGCGCAAGTGATAGTATTGCGAGAGGTCCGAGATGACCTCGGGCACGCTGTGCACCATCTCGTTCAGCCGCCCGTCTTGTCGTATCTCACCGTTGACAGCGAGGTGAATGCGCTGACCGCCAGGGGGGGTGAAATCCTCGACCCCCCCAGTCAAGGGCGCGACAACCGCCGACCCCCCCTCAACATCCTTGCCCAGATCCCAGGGCCGCCGCTTATCCTTCGCCTTCTGCTGCAAATCGCGTCGCGTCATGTCCAGCGCGGCGGCGTAGCCAAAGACCATCGCGTCTGCCTCGTCCACAGGCACGCGAAATCCACCCGCCCCCCCCAGCGCCACGGCCAGTTCGACCTCATGATGATAATCCGATGTGCCTGGTGGATAGGGCTGCACCTGTCCGGAAGGTGCCAGCGCAGTCAAGCTCTTGGTGAAATAGAACGGTGCCTCGCGATCCACCTCCACCCCCCCCATCTCGGCGGCATGGGCGGCATAGTTGCGCCCGACACAAAAGATGCGATGCACCGGGTAGAGCGCGTCGGTTCCCTCCACCGGCACCGTTTTCACCGGCGGCGCGGGGGGGAACAACAATTCATCCATGGCAACCCCCCCTCCTGTCTACTCACCTCAGTCCTAGCGCGGGGGGGTGGCTGGCCTGCAAACACCTGTTTCGAAAAACTCGAACATAGGTCCGAAAGGATGCGCTATGTTCCGAAAAGTAGAACTGCAACAGGAGGGGGGGGCATGCAACGCTCACGGCTTAGTCTCAATGCGCTCGAAATCTTCCAGCACACCGCGCGCGGGGGGGGCTCGGTCCAGGGGGGGGCAGCGGTGGCCTTGGGCCTGTCGGTCAGCACCGTCTCGCACCACCTCAAACGGCTTGAGGGAAGCCTGGGCTGCGCCTGATGGATCACGGCCGCCGCCCGATGGTCCTGACAGCAGCGGGCGAGCAATTCCTGCGTCACGTGGACGAGGCATTGAGCCAGCTTCAACGCGGAGAGGCGGCGGTGGCCTCGGGCCAGTTGGCGCAAACCGCCAGCCTGCGCCTGGGCCTCATCGAAGATTTTGACAGTGAGGTCGCACCGGACCTGGCCCGCATTCTGGCACGCACCCTGCCCGTCTGCAGCTTTTGCCACTTCACCAGACCCAGCCACGACATCCTGCGGCTGCTGAAGGACCGGCGCATCGACATGGGCGTGGCCACGCGCCCACCCGGCGGCACCGGTGGTCTGGTCGAATTTCCCCCCCTGCTGCGCGACCCGTTCGTGATCGCCCTGCCCCCCCGATCCGCCCCCCCCGAAAATGCGGCGGCACATCTGGCGGGCCAGACCGATCGCCCGCTGCTGCGCTACGCCCAGACCCAGATCATCGGCCGCCTGATCGAGGCGCAGCTGCGCCGGTTGCGTGTCACCCTGCCCAATCGGTTCGAGTTGGAAAGCAACCAGAGCCTCATGGGCATGGTCGCCGAGGGTCAGTTGGGCCATCACCACCCCCCCCACCAGCTTTGCCCGCGCAACACGTTTCCACGACCGCATTGCGCTGCACCCCCCCTTCCCCCCCGGCAAGGCTTTGCCCGCACATTGTCGCTTTTTGCAGGCGAGGTGCATGTGGCCGCTCTGATTGATCTGGTGCACTCCCAGCTCAGCGACCTGCTGGCACGCCATATCGTTACGACGGTCATCGACCGCGAACCCTGGTTGGCGGAGGGGGGGTTTGATCTGCTTCCCTGATCTGATTTTTCGAATCTTACCTCATATTTGTTTCGATTTTTTTCGAAACCATGGATATGCCATTGACCCACCCCCCCGCTGCGATGCCCTGATGGGAAGGCAACTCCCATAGGTGCCTGTATGAAGACCCAGACCCGCGTCGTCGTCATCGGCGGCGGCATTGCCGGATGTTCCACACTCTACCACCTGACGCGTGAAGGGTGGACGGACGTGATGCTTCTGGAACGTGATGAACTGACCAGCGGCACCACCTGGCACAGCGCGGCTCAGGTGACGAATTTCGGCATGACCAGACCATGGTCGGCTGAAAAGCCATTCGATCCGGCTCTACAAGGAGCTGGCCGACGATCCCGATTATCCGATCAACTACCACCATGGCACCGGCGGCATTCGCCTGGCCAACCGACCGGAGCAGATGGACGGCTATCGCCACTTCGCCTCGATGGCGCGGGGGGGCATGGGGGGGGTTGAGTTCGAGGTGATCGACGCGGATGAATGCGTACGTCGCCATCCGCTTCTGGAGACCCGTGACCTGATCGGCGGGCTCTGGGATCCGCTGGACGGCGACATCGACCCGGCGCAGCTGTGTCAGGCGCTGGCCAGGCGCGCCCGCAAGGCCGGGGGGGCCGAGGTGCATCGCCACACGCCAGTCACCGGCCTCACCCAGCATAAGGATCACAGCTGGACCGTGCACACGGCCAAGGGCGACATCCGCGCGCAAATCGTGGTCAACGCCTGCGGCTACCGCGTCAACGAGGTCGGCGCGATGATGGGCGTGCATCACCCGGTCGCCTCAATGGAGCACCAGTATTTCCTGACCGAGGACATTCCCGCCATTCGCGAGGCCGGGCACCGCATGCCGCTCATTCGCTGCCCGATCAGCGATTTCTATTCCCGGCAGGAAAAACACGGGCTGCTGGTCGGTTTCTATGAACAGGACTGTCGCACCTGGGGGGGCATGGACGGGATCGACCCCCCCGGCTTTGCCAATGCGCTCTGCCCGGATGATCTGGACCGGGTCACGGATGTGCTGGAGGGCGCGATGGCCCGCATGCCTGCCCTGGCCGAGGTCGGCATCCATACGGTGGTGAACGGCCCGATCACCTATACGATCGACGGCGCGCCGCTGGTCGGGCCAATCCCCCCCGGCAGGCGCAATGCGTTTTGCATCATCGGGCTGCGGGCCGGGCTGGGCGAAGGCGGCGGCCATGGCTGGCTGCTGGCGCAACAGATCGTGCATGGCGAGGCAGAGCTGGACACCTGGGTGATCGACCCGCGCCGCTTTGGTCGGCATACAAACGCCGAACTGACCGCATTGAAAGCGGTGGAGGATTATCAGAACGAGTTCCGCTTTCACTACCCACACGAACACCGCCCGGCCGCGCCCGGCCCGCACCACACCAATCACGCCCCCCCTGCTGGCCGCAGAAGGGGGGGCTGCCTTCACCGTGGTGAATGGATGGGAGCGGGTGGATTACCTCAAACCCGCGCCCGATTTCACCGAACCGCACAGCTTCCGCAAGAGCCCGGTCGAAGACCTGGTTGCCGCCGAGGTTGCGGGGGGGGTGCAAAGCGGTGTCGGCCTGACCGAGGTGAACGGTTTTACCCGCTATGAACTCAGCGGCGCGGATATGCGCGGATTTCTTGACCGCATGACGCCTTCGCGCCTGCCCACGCGTGAGGGGGGGCGCGTGGCGCTGACCTATCTGCTCAATCACCACGGCTGCGTGAAAAGTGAGGCGACAATTGCCGCCCTGCCCGGTGGTCGCTTCTGGTACGGTGCGGCGGCCGCAGCGGAGCGGCATGACATGGATTGGCTCACTGCCCACATCCGCCCCCCCGGTGAAGATGTGCAGATCCGTGACCTGACCGGCAGTCACACGATCCTGCTGCTCGCGGGACCCAAGGCCCGCGCGGTGTTGGGCGATGTCAGTCGGGAAGCCTGGTCCGCTGCGGCCTTCCCGTGGCTATCTGTGCGCGAAGGGTACATCGGCATCGCCCCCCCCGCCGTGATCATGGCCGTCAGCTTCTCTGGCGAACCGGCCTTTGAAATCCATGTGGAAACCCAATTCGCCGCCTCCGCCTGGGGGGGCACCCTGCGCGCGGCGGGCGCTGCGCATGGGCTATCTCTGTTCGGGGGGGCCCGCGCGGTGGAGAGCATGCGCCTGGAAAAGGGGGGGTTCCTGCACTGGAAATCCGAATTGCTGACCGAGTTTGACCCTTACGAGACCGGGTTGGGTCGCTTTGTCACCGACAAGCCGGATTACATTGGCAAGACGGCGCTGGCCGCCCGCCGCCCCCCCTCTGGCCGGTTGGTTACCCTGCATGCCAAAGGTGACAGTCCCGCCCATCCCGGCAGTTCCGTCGAATTGCACGGTGACGTGGTCGGCACTGTCACCGCAGGTGCCTTCGGTCACAGGGTCGGCATGAATCTGGCCATGGCCTTCGTCCGCCCAGACCTCACCGTGCCTGGCACTGCCGTAACGCTTGACCTGATTGGCGAGGCCGTGCCGGCCACCATCATCCCGCCCTGCCCTTATGACCCCCCCAGCCATGCCCGCCTGAAGGAGGCCACATGATTACCTATCTCAAACGCGCCACGCCGCGCCCGCCCGAGGAAAACAGCGACCTGCGCGATCAGGTGCGCATCATGCTGGCGCGGATCGAAGCGGACGGCGAGGAGGCCGTGCGCGGCTACGCGCAGCGGCTGGACGGTTGGCAGGGCGGCATGGTCTTGTCCGACGAGGCCCGCCGCGCCGCCTGCGCCCGTGTGCCCCCCCAGGCATTGCAGAACGATATTCGTTTTGCCCATGACAACATCCGCCGTTTCGCCGAGGCACAGATGGCAACGGTGCAGGATTGCGAGGTGGAACTGCTGCCAGGGCATTGGGCAGGGCAGCGGCAGATCCCGGTTTCGGCGGCGGGCTGTTACGTACCGGGCGGACGCTACAGCCACGTGGCCTCGGCGTTGATGACAATCACCACGGCGAAAGTGGCGGGGGGGGTCGGTCATATCACCGCCGCCTCACCGCCGCGCGACGGCGGATTGCCGGATGCCGTCGTCTTCGCCATGGACCTGGCCGGGGGGGCCGATGCCGTCTTGACGCTGGGCGGCGTGCAGGCGATTGCGACAATGGCAAACGGGCTCTTCGGCCTGCCCGAAGCCGACATTCTTTGCGGGCCGGGCAATGCTTATGTTGCCGAGGCGAAGCGGGCCTTGTTTGGCCGGGTGGGCATCGACATGTTCGCGGGTCCGACCGACAGTCTGGTGATTGCCGACGACACGGCGGACCCGGAAACGGTGACCTGGGATCTGGTGGGCCAGGCTGAACACGGGCCGGACAGCCCGGTGTGGCTGGTCACCACCTCACGCAATCTGGCCAACCACGTGCTGACCCGCGCACCAATGCTGGCCGAAAGCCTGCCGGAGCCGAACGCTGCCGCCGCCCGTGTGGCCTGGACCGACCGGGCCGAGGTGATCTTGTGCGAGACGGCCGAGGAAATGGCCCAGGTCGCAGACCGCTATGCGCCCGAGCATCTGCATGTTCAGGCCGCCGATCTGGATTGGTGGCTCTCGCGCCTTACGGCCTATGGCTCGCTGTTCCTAGGGGGGCCGAAACCACCGTGCCGTTTGGCGACAAGGCGTCGGGTCCAAACCATGTGCTGCCAACCTCGGGGGGGGCGGCACGCTATACCGGCGGGCTATCGGTGCATAAGTTCACCAAGACCGTGACCTGGCAGCGCACTGCGCCGGAGGCCCTGCCCGCGCTGGCAGGCACCACGGCACGGATCAGTCGGCTGGAAGGCATGGAAGGCCACGCCCGCAGCGCGGACATGCGCTTGCCGCGCGCCGCCGAGTAAGGATCAGGTCGGCGAATAAAGCTCGATCCCCCCGCCGATGCGTCGCAGCTGGAACAGCCCGAGGAGGGTTTGCAGCCACCGCAGGCGGTGCTCAGCACATCATGCGAAGAACGCCCTTCCGCACCCAGTGGTCCAACATGCCGCGCAGGGCCTCGGGTGGGCGGTCGAACCGGTTGGACAGGTCCTGTAGGCTGACCGGGCCGTGCGCCTCGACATGGGATTTTAGCTCCAGCAAAAGCGCCATCAGCCTGCCTCAGCCGTTGGCATCGGCTGCCCACGCCCGATCCGCCACAGGGTCAGGGAAACAACCACCAAAGCGGCCAGAATGGCACCGATCCACCAGATCGAGTGGGCCGGATGGCGGGCGAAGGTGGCGACCTGATAAAACAGCACGCCGGAGCCATAGGCCAGCCCCCCCATTGTCCAGGCGGCGGCAAAGCTGGCCCAACGCCAGCCGACCTCGCGCCAGATCGCGCCCATGGCGGCCACGCAGGGCATGTAGAGCAGGATCACCAACAGATAGGCAAAGGCCCCCCCTGCCTGCCCATCGAACCGCGCAGCCATGGCCCCCCCGAAGGTGGAGGTGCTGACCTCCTGTTCCTCGGCGGCGGCGGTCTGATCGGCGATCTCTCCCAAATCCAGCCCCCCCAGCGGGTCGGAGGCCATGCCCAGCGCGTCGCGCAGGTTTGGACCGACGGTGGATGCGGCCTCGGCAAATCCAGCGGATAGATCGAACCCCCCCGTGCCCGCGCCGCCATCTTCCTGGCTGTAGAGCGTGTTCAGCGTGCCGACCACGGCCTCTTTCGCAAGGATACCGGTAAAGATGCCGACTGTGGCGGGCCAGTTGTCTTCCTGGATGCCCATGGGCGCAAAGGCCGGGGGGGTCAGGCCGCGTCCGATCTCGGACAGGACGGAATTGTCGCGGTTGTCATTGCCAAAGCTGCCATCGGTGCCCCCCAGGAGTTCAGGAAGGCCAGAACGGCGACCATGACGACAATGATCTGGCCCGCTTCCTGCAGGAAGTCACGCAACCGGTGCCAGGTGCGGCTGGACAGGCCCCCCCGCAGGGTGGGCATGTGATAGGGCGGCAGCTCCATCACGAAAGGGGGGGTGGGTTTGCCCTTGAGGATCGTGACTTTCAGCAGAAGCCCGGTGCCCACGGCGGCCAGAAGCCCCCCCAGCAGGTAGAGGCCGAAGACCATGTTCTGCCCGCCCACCGGGAAGAAAGCGGCAGCAAAAAGCGCATAGACCGGCAGGCGCGCGCCGCAGGACATGAAGGGGGGGGCCATCATGACCGTCAGCGTGCGGTCGCGCTGGCTGTCCAGGGTGCGGGTTGCCATGATCGCGGGGGGGACGTTGCAGCCGAAGGCGACGATCAGCGGCACAAAGCTTTTCCCCCCCGGCAGGCCGATCATGCGCATGAACCGGTCCATGACAAAAGCCGCGCGCGCCATGTAGCCGCTGTCTTCCAAGATCGAGAGAAATAGGAACAGACAGGCGACAATAGGGATGAAGGTGGCGACGGTCTGGATACCTCCGCCAACGCCATCAGCCAGAACGGTCACCAACCACTGGGGGGGTGCACTGACCGCCCAAAGGGCCGCAGCCATGCCATCGACGAACAACGTGCCCGCCAGAATGTCGAAGAAATCAATGAAGGCCCCCCCACCGATGTTGATGGTGAACATGAACATCAGATACATGACCGCCAGAAAGATCGGGATGCCCAGCATGCGGTTCAGGACCACGCGGTCCAGACGGTCGCTCAAGGGGGGGCGACTGACTTGGTCCACACGGTTCACCGTGCCTTCGACCAGCGCAGTCACCCGGTCATAGCGCCCGCAGGCGATAAGCGTGTCGGCGTCAAGGCCAGTGTTCGCCTCCAACTCCGCCCGCAATTCGTCTGCGCAGGCGGTCACGGATGGGTCTGTCATGACCGGGCAAAGCTCATCCCCCCCTTCCAGGTGTTTCAGGGCCAACCAACGCGGGTCACCCGCCGTCAAAGAGGCCGCAGCCACAGGTTCCAGCGCATCCAGGGCCGCTTCGACCTCAGGTTGGAACTGCGGCGTAGCGGGTGGGGGGGTGTCGGCGCTGGCGACCATCTGGTCCTTCAGTGCTCCGATGCCCTTGCCCGAGGCCGCTTCCAGTTCGATCACCGGGCACCCCCCCAGGCGCTGCGACAGCGATTGCGTATCAATCGCAATTCGGCGGCTGCGAGCAACATCCATCATATTCAGGGCCAACACCAGCGGCGCGCCCATCTCCAACAACTGCACGGTCAGATAAAGGTTGCGTTCCAAGTTCGCCGCATCGACCACATTGACCACAAGGTCGGGTTGTTCGGTCAGGATGAAATCACGCGCCAGGCGTTCGTCCAACGAAACCGAGCCTCCGGCAACCGACAGGGAATAAACACCCGGCAGATCGACCAAGCGGATGGCGCGACCTTGATGGCTGACACGCCCTTCTTTCTTTTCAACGGTGACGCCAGGCCAATTGCCCACCTGCTGATGGGTGCCGGTCAAGGCGTTGAACAATGTGGTCTTCCCGCAATTGGGGGGGTTGCCCGCAATCGCGATGGTCAGCTCGGAGTGTTCGGACATGATCAGACCCGCGCGATGTCCAGCGCTTCGGCCTCGGCCCCCCCGCGCAGCGACAGGGAATAGCCGCGCACGCGGATTTCGATCGGGTCGCCAAGGGGGGGCGCACGGCGATTCACGGTGAACTCGGCCCCCCCAAGGGTCAGCCCCCCCATTGACAGGAGCTTGCGCCGATAGGCGGTTGATCCGCCGCTGAACCCGGTCACCTGGGCGCGATCACCGACCGCAAGTTCCTTGAGTTTCTGCGTCATGCCTGGACCTTTCGTCTGGGATTCGGCTTCTCTGAGAGAATTACTCGGTTTCTTACCCGACAGAAAAGCTCTGTTCCTTGACTTGCGTCAATCTGTCCGGGCGGATCGGCATGGTGACGCGCCGCCCGGAGCATTTGGCCACCCCCCCCTCATCAGCCAGACGTTTCAACAGGCGCGACAGGGTCTCGGGCTGAATGCCCAGCATGTCGGAAATATCCTGACGCGAGATCGGCAGGCGCATCTGGCGCGCGCCGTCTACCTCGGCGCCGTGGGCTTGCATCAGCTGCTCCAACAGCGCCAGCAGGCGGTCATGGTTGGACCGCGTCGCGGCTTCCTGTAGTCGGTCCTGATAGCTGTCAAGCTCATCGGCGCAGCGGGTGGCAAGCCGCTCCATCACTGCGGGTGTGGCGCGAATGACCTGTTTTGCATCACGCGCGGCCACGGTGCAAACGCGTGAGGGCAACAGGGCCTGGGCTTCGGTCCGATGTTCCCGCCCGCTCAGAAAGGCGCGGTAGCCAATCAGTTCACCGGGATAGGCCAGGCGCAGGAGGTGAGAGCGGCCATCGGGTGCAAAGGCGCGCAAGGCGATCAGCCCGCGCGAGACGCAATAGACGCCGGTGCTGGTCGTGCCTTGACTGAACACCACCTCACCCACCGCAAGATCGCGCCGGACAAAGCCCCCCCGCGCGAGGGTCGACAGGGCGCTGCCTTCAACCGGCTGCCACAAGCTGTCTTGTTTGAACCGGCACAGGGCGCAGGGGGGGTGTTTCCGATCGGTCATTCAGCCTCGACACAGTCAGGGCCGCGTCCCGGAAAGGGCGCAGCACAGTGCAGAAGGTTTATCCTAAGCTAACGGTGCGCGACTTGATCGGGATCAAGCCCGCCCGGCGCGACACCAGGCGGCCAGGGCCGCTGGCTCAGCCGGCAAGGCTTCGGCCATACCGGCCGTGAACTCCTCGAATGCTGCACGGGTCTGCGCACCCAGACCAAGGCCCACCAGCACCGGTACACCTGCCTCCAACGCCGTGGCGATGGCAGACCGGAAACCACGCCCTTCGGCCTCTTCGGGGGGGCCGAACTTGTTCAGGATCATCAGGTCGGCCGTCGCCAGATCTCCCCCCCCTCGACCGCGGCAACAGAGGCCGCAATGCCCGCAGGGTCCAACCGGCAGGCGTCCGAGCCCGCGCCCAGCGCCTGGGTGATCGGAATGACCGGACCATCCGGCAGCACCCGCACATGCATATCACAGCCGTTGTCGAACTGGCTTTCATGCGCCATGTGCTTGACGATCCCGGCGGCGTTCACGCCTTCGGCGATCAGGGTCTCGGCCAGCTCCGCCAGCAGGCGGTCGGTCTCACCCCCCCGCCCTTCGGCGGTCAGGGTTGCAATTCTCATGCCGTCTTCCTTCTGTCACGCGCGGACCAGTCTGCCCCCCCACGCGCGCCGGTAAGGAAACCGTCGGAAAGTCGCATGCCCTCGACCAGTCCTTCAAGCCGGTCGGCCAGAGTATCGCCGTCGATCCGTCCGGCCAAACGGTCAGCCCAGGCCGTGCAGACGCCCATGAAATCGCCCGTCTGTGGCGACAGGCGCAGGGCGGTGACGCCCGCGTCGCGCAACGCCTCGAATTGCAACGCCATGGAGGCGCAGCTATCCGACAGGGTCTGCACGCCGTTCATGGCCAGAAACGGCTGATCTTCCATCGTCTTCACCGCCAGCCCGTCCGGGTCATCCTCGCAGGCGAACTGGCAATTGTCCTTGGTGCGCTTGTGTAACCGCGCGTGATAGCAGCGGCCGGAGATTGCCAGCGGCAGGCGACCATGCGCCCAGACTTCGATGGTCACGCCGCGCGCCGCCCCCCCCTCGGCGGCCAGCGTGGCGACGGAGGACAGTGGCAGTTCCGGCGGGATACAGATCCGGGTGGCACCGCGATCGGCGAGCCAGGCCAGCGTACCTTCGTTATAGACATTGACCAATGGGCCGACGGAGAACGCCGTACCCTCGGGCAGGTAGGCCAGCGCGGTGAGGTCGTTCACTTCGACTTCCACACCCGCCTCGGCCAGCTCGGCCATCGCCTTGCGTTCGCGTTTCAGGGTGATCAGCGCGAGCGAGGTCAAGCAGACCTGCTTGCCCGCGTTTATAAGCGTTTCCACCGCCGCGGGATGCGGTCCTGATAGAAGGGCATGCGTTTCGAGCAAACAAGCTCGCCCAACACAACGCAGTCGACCGGGGGGGCATCGGCCATCTGGTCATAAAAGGCGGTCCAGTCATCGGCTTTCCAGAAAAACTGGTTGGCTCCAAGCGTAAGTTCCATGCGCGTTACCTCCAGGTCTTCTTGTAGGCACCGGTGGTGGCGGCCTGGCCTTCGGTGAGGCGGGCCAGCATGCCTTCGGGCAACGGGCGGCCTTCGGCCTGGGCATCCACCGCGGCGCGGAAGTTCTTGACCACCTGGGCCACATAGCTGCGTGAGCGTTGACGCCCTTCGATCTTCAACGCGGTGACACCGGCCTTGGCCAGCGCCGGGATCAGTTTCTCGGCGTTCAGGCTGACCGGATCCTCGAACAGGTGGCCGGTTTCCTTGCCCGCGCTGAAACAGCCCTTGCAGAGCGTCGGATAGGGCGCGGGTTCATCCTTGCCCACCTGGTGGATGACATAGCCGCCCAGCTTGGCGGATAGAGCGCCTTGATCCTCGTGATACTCCACATGAGAAGCAGGCGAACAGACGCCGTTCATGTTTGGGCTTTCGCCGGTCGCGTAGGAGGACAGCGAGCAGCGGCCTTCGGCCATCACGCAGAGGCCGCCGAAGACGAAGACTTCGGTCTCGACCTCGGTTTCCGCGTTGATCGCGGCGATTTCCGGCACCGACAGAACGCGCGGCAGGACAACACGTTTCACGCCGAACTCACTGGCGTAGAAGTTCAGCATGTCGGCATTGGCGGCGGCGGCTTGAACCGACAGGTGGCGGCGCAGGCCGGGGGGGTGGGCCTTGGCGGCGTAGGCCAGCAGGCCCAGATCGGCCAGAATGACCGCGTCCGCGCCACAGCGTTCCGCATCTGCCACGGCCCGGTGCCACAGCGCCTCGGCACCGCGCGGGGGGGATAGGTGTTGATCGCCACCAGCACCTTGGCCCCCCCGTGGTCATGGGCGAATTTCACGCCCTCGCGCATTTCCTCGCGGTCAAAGTTCAGCCCCCCCGGGAAGTTGCGTGCGTTGGTCTCGTCGGCAAAGCCGCAATAGACCGTATGTGCCCCCCCGGCCTTTACGGCGGCCCGCAAGGACGCGGGCGTGCCGGCTGGGCAGACGATTTCCATTACCATTCGTACATGTCCTCCTGGCGCGACAGGGCCACGCCGGTCTTACGTTCAGCAAAGTCGATCAGACGGCGCACGCGGGCACCAAGCGGGCCCGAGATCGCCTCGGCCTCGGCGGCCAGGTCCAGCTCGGCATTGTCCATGGCATTGCGCAGGGCCAGGACGGCCGCTGTGTCGCCCTCAATCACAAGGTCGCGGGAAAAGAACAACGCGTCGCCGTCGTAAGCCCCCCCGTGCACCATGCCCAGAAGCGCGGCCAGAGGCCCCCCCGCAATACGAGCGTCGCCCTCTAGAGGCGCGCGCGAGATCTGCACGCGGGGGGGACGCCCTTCGGCGGGCTCCAGCGCCATGCAGATGGGCAGGTCGGTCGGGTCCAGCACAAACCGCGCTTGGCGTGCTCTCCAAGGCGGCGGAACATCGACGGGTGACGTGTGGCCATACGGCGGGCGAAGGCCGACAGGGTCAGGGACAGGGGGGGTGCCAGCGGCAGCCCCCCCCTCAGGGCCAGCGCGGGCAGACGTGGAAAGCGGGGGGGTAGCGCGACGGCGTGATCGTGCAAGACTGGGTCCTTTCAAACGCGGACGGGGGGGCCGTATTCGCGACCCTGCGTCGAACCTGTCCTAGCCACTTTCACGGGTCGCGACTTGACGATGATCAATTTTCACCGGGACGCGCATGATATGGCGCGGGGGGGGTTGACGTGATAGGAGCCCGCATGCGCAGCCTGCCCCCCCCTTCCCCCCCACCCTGCGCGCCTTTTTGGATTGGGCCGAGGCACGCGGCGAATTGACCGCGCTGCCCGACCCCCCCGTCGAGGTCCGCCAGCAGATAACTGCCGTACACCGGCAGGTGCTGGAGGCGGGCGGGCCGGTACTGCGTTTCGACGCGCCGATCCTGGCGGATGGGGGGGCACAGTCGGACGCCCCCCCCGTGGTGGTCAACCTCTTCGGCACCACGCAGCGGGTCGCCGCCGGTCTGGGCGTGGGCCTCGACGAGCTGGACGATCTGGGTGCCTTCCTGGCCGCCCTACGCGCGCCCACCCCCCCACCCGACGGCATGCGCGATGCGCTGTCGCGCTGGCCAATGCTGAAGGCGGCGCTTTCGACCCGCGCCAAGGTGGTGCGCAAGGCACCGGTGCAGCAGGTTGTCGATGAAACGCCCGATCTTGCCCGCCTACCGATCCAAACCCATTGGCCTGGGGGGGATGCCGGGCCGCTGATCACTTGGCCGGTGATCCTGACCCGTCCCCCCCATGGGTCGGAGGCGACCGACGTGAACCGCTACAACGCGGGCGTCTACCGCGCGCAGGTGATCGGACGCGACAAGATCATCATGCGCTGGCTGGAGCATCGCGGCGGAGCCGCCCATCACCGAAGCTGGCAAGCCGCTGGGGGGGAAAAGATGCCCGTGGCGATCGTGCTGGGTGCCGATCCTGCCACGCTGCTGTCCGCCGCCCTGCCCTTGCCGGAAACCGTGTCCGAGCTGACCTTTGCCGGGGGGGTCTTCTCCGGTGCCCGCCCGCGGCTGGTGCCCGCCAAAACCGTGCCGCTGATGGTGCCCGCCGACGCCGAAATGGTGATCGAGGGCTGGGTCGACCCGCCGAAGTCGCCCCCCCCGAAGGCCCCCCCTTCGGCGACCACACCGGATATTACAACCCGGCCGAGCCCTTCCCGGTCATGACCGTCAGCGCGCTGACCACACGCGAAAACCCGCTTTACCTGTCCACCTACACCGGTCGCCCCCCCCGGATGAGCCCGCCATCATCGGCGAGGTGTTCAACCAGCTGGCCCTGCCGGTGATCCGCGACCAGATGCCGGAAGTCCGTGACCTCTGGCTGCCGCCCGCCGCGTGTAGCTACCGCATGGCGGTGATCTCGATCAACAAACGTTATCCGGGTCAGGCGCGGCGGGTGATGATGGGGGGGCTGTGGGGGGGCATGCTGCCGCAGTTCAGCTATACAAAGATGATCGTGGTTGTGGACGAGGATATCGACCCGCGCAATTGGGATGACATCGCCTGGGCTTTGGCCACGCGCATGGACCCGTCACGCGACGTGATGATGTTGGAGAATACGCCGATGGACTACCTCGACTTCGCCTCGCCCGAACCTGGGCTGGCTGGAAAGATCGGCATCGACGCCACCACCAAGCTGGGGGGGGCCGAAACCAGTCGCGAGTGGGGGGGCACGGTGATGCAGACCGCGCCCGAGGATGCAGCCTTTGCCACCGAGCTGCTGGCAAAACGGGGGGGGCTGGCATGAACGCGCGCGTTGTATTGGGCGTCGCTGGCGCGTCGGGTGCCGCGCTGGCGCTGGCCTGCGGTCGGCATCTGGAAAAGCTGGGTGTGGAGATCGACCTTGTCATCTCCGCCGCCGCCGAACGCACCCTGGCCGAGGAATGCGGGGGGGCCGAGGCTTTCGACACTCTGACCGCGATGGGCACGCTGCACGAGCGCGGCAATATCGGCGCGACGATCGCTTCGGGCTCCGCCCCCCCGGTGGCGGGCATGATCGTCGCACCCTGTTCCATGCGCTCACTGGCAGCGATTGCGTCGGGGGGGCTGGATGACAACCTGCTGACCCGAGCGGCGGGCGTGCAGTTGAAGGAACGCCGCCCGCTTGTGCTCTTGACCCGCGAGCACCGCTGACGCTGGCACATCTGCGCAACATGACTTCGATCACGGAAATGGGCGGCATCATCCTGCCGCCGGTGCCCGCCTTCTACCTGCACCCCCCCGACAGCCTGGACGTCGTGTCGATCAGATCGCCGCACGCGCCGTGGACCTGTTGCGCCTCGCCCCCCCACCCGTGGCACAGGGCTGGCAGGGCTAGTCAAGTTCCGCTTTCGCCTTCTGGTGGTATCGGCCTATAGTGGTCCTTCTACCGCAGAAGAGCCGGAGCAAGCCTTGGCCGAATTCCACCGCCGCAACCTGACCGCCTCGGGCAACGCCGTGCTGGAGATGGCCCACAGGTTGAAAGGTGTGACAGAGGCCGAAGCCATCGCGGATGTGCTGACCGGAGCCATCCGCCCCCCCTTTGGCTATGGCAGCTTTGTTTATGCCCGTATCCCGACCGATACCGATGGCGCTCTGGAAGATTTCGTGCAATTGGACACGCTCGATCCGGACTGGATGAAACATTATCTTGAAAACGACATGTTCCGCGACGATTGGCTGGCGCGGTACTGTCAAACCGGAACGGATGCGGTTCTGTGGAGTGACGTGCGCCGCCAGGTCGACGCGGGCAAGATTACGGGCCCCCCCGAGGCCCATGTGATCAACACGGCGCAGGATTGGGGGGGTGTCAAGAATGGCATTACCCTGCCTCTGCCCTGTCTGGGCCGCGTCTTTGCAGGTGTCAGCCTTGTGGGCGACCCGCTGGCGGATCAGGCCGAACAGGACCGACAATTCCGCGCTGCCGAACAGACCATTGCCGCCACCCTGCATGTGTTTCACGCAGGGGGGGTCGAAATGGGTGCGGTGGCGCGCGCGTTCTATGGGATTACCCGTCGCGAGGTTGAAGTACTGAAATGGCAATCCGATGGGTTTCGCACCCGAGATATCGCGCGAAAGCTGCGCACCAGCGTGCATACGGTCGAGAAACAGGCCAAGAGCGCGCGCGACCGCCTGCATGCGGCGTCTGCCACGCAGGCGGTGGCCAAGGCGGTATTGATGGGGGGGATCATCGACTGAGCGTTGTTCAGGATCACATAGGCTGGGGGGGCGCAGGCCAGCAGGTCGGGCGCGCTGTGGCAATGCCAAGCTTGTTGCACGTGGGGGGGCGGGCATCTATGCAACCTGTGCGGTGCCCCCCCGCTCGATTCGCCGCGGGGGGGCCTGTGGAAAGAGATTGAGATGTCGCATTTGAAATCCGCTTTCGCAGGACAGGCCGTCCTGCGCAGGATGCATAGGCGCACCGGGCCACCCCCCCCGCGCGGCGATCCAAGGACACGTGCAGATGATCGCGAAGCTGCGTAACATGGATGTCGACGGGCGCGACATGATACGGGGGGGGCCGGGCTGGCCTTTGTCCTGCGCGGTCTGGGGGGGGCCGGGTTGGCCTTTGCCTTCAACGTCGCGCTTGCACGTATCCTGGGCGCGGAAGGGGGGCCGGGCTTTATTTCACCGCCCTGTCCGTTGTGGCCCTGGCGACCATCGTCGTGCGCATGGGCCTGGACAACACCTTGCTGCGCATGATCGCCGGATATGTGGCGGAGGGGGGGGACTGGCCCCCCCGCGCCCTCGGCGCTTATCGTCTGGGCATGCGTGCGGTGGCCGGACTGTCGCTGACCACCTCGGTCGTGTTGCTGTTCGCAGCGCCCTTACTGGCCACACAGCTTTTCGCGAAACCCGAAGTTACCCTGCCTCTGCAAGTGATGAGCTTCGCGGTCTTTACCTTCTCGCTGATGATGTTGAGCGAGGCCTGCCTGAAAGCTCTCAAACATATCCGCGACGCGATGGTGGTTTCGGGCGTGATCTATCCTTTGGTGGGCCTCGTTCTGATCTGGCCGCTGGCCCATCTCCTTGGCCCGGCTGGGGGGGCTTGCCTGTCCTACCTGTTGGGTACGGGGGGGCTGGCCGCGCTTGTCGGGCAAATCGCCTGGCGTCGTGCGCGCCCCCCCTTGGTGAAACCCGACCGGACCGTCGGCCCTGAGCTGCGCCGTTCCGCCGCACCGCTGTGGCTGATGATGATCCTCACCGCTGGCGTCATGCCCTGGGCCCCCCCGCTTTTGCTGCTGGGGGGGGTTTGGGGGGGCACCAGTGAAGAGGCAGGCATCTACGGCGCGGCCAGCCGCCTGTCTCTCTTGGTCTCGTTCTTTCTGGTGGCGGTCAACAATGTGGTCGCCCCCCCACGTTTCGCCACGCTCTACAAACAGGGCAGGATGGGTGAACTCAAACGCACGGTCCAGCGCGCCTCGCTTCTGATCCTGACCCTGTCTAGCCCGATGCTGATCCTGTTGTTGGTCGCCAACACCTGGGTGATGAGCCTGTTCGGTCCGGAGTTTGCCACGGGCGGTCCGGCGCTGGCGATCCTGGCCGTGGGACAGGCGGTCAGTGCAGCAGCCGGATCGGTCAACCTGCTTCTGATGATGTCGGGCCATGAACGCGAAGCCCGCAACACTGCCTTGCTGGGCGTTGTTGTCCTGCTGATCTGCGCCGTGACCCTGATCCCCCCCGCCTGGGGGGGTCTCGTTGGTGCCGCCACAGCGACCTCCGCCGGCATCATCTGTGTCAACCTCAGCGCGCTCGCCTATGTGCGCGCGCGGCTTGGGTTTCTGCCGCTCCCGATCTGGTCAACTGGGAAGGTCATGCAATGACGAAGACATCCCCCCCCAGGCCTGACCCTACGCCCTCTGATCCGGTATTCATTCTGGGCTGTCCGCGTTCAGGCACGACGTTGCTGGCCAGCCATCTGGGGGGGCGACACCCGGAGCTTCTGGCCCTGCCCGAGACGCATTTCTTCCCCCCCGGTTCCTACGGCGGCAACGCCCTGGCCCGCGCACGCGCTCAGCGCGATCCGGCACGGTTTTTCGCCTACCTCTGGGATCGCAACCCGCGCCTTCAGGATGTGACACTGGAGGCAACCGAGCTGAAGGCGGATTTCATTGCGCAGGATATTCGCGACCCGCGCGGGGGGCGCTGGACCTGATCTTCATCCATGCGCTGAAAGGCACCGGCAAGCACCGGGTGGTTGAAAAGACCCCCCCCGCCACATCGAACAGATCGACCGTATCCTGCGCTGGTATCCGCACGCAAAAGTCCTGTGCGTGACCCGCGACGGGCGCGATGTCGTAAACTCGTTGATCGGCGCGCCCTGGACCCACTCAAATGTCGACCGTCACACCGCGCTGTGGCGCTGGTGCATGCGGGTCGGCCTGGACCGCGCCGCGCGTCACCCGGATCGGATCAAGATTGTGCAATACGAGCATTTCGTGGAAAACCCAGAGGCCAGCCTGCGTGGGATTTGCGACTTCATCGGCGCGCCCTATGATGCGGCCATGCTGGACAACACAATCCACACCGGGACCACCCCCCCTGAATGGGAGAAGGCCTGGAAGGACGCCGCCACAAAAGCAGCGGACAGTTCTATGCTGTACAAGTGGAAACACCACGCCGATCCCTCCTTTATGGCCCGGTGTGAAGGGGGGTTATGCGTGACGAACTGGCTGCGCTTGGGCTGCCCCCCCTGACCAACGCGCCTGCCCGTCGGGCACCGCTGCGCTGGTCACCCTCTGTTTTCCGTTTGACACAGTTCCTGCGCAATACGTTTCTAACCCATGTTCGGCACAGGCCGAGCGCCGTACATAAACGGGCAACTACCCCCCCGACAAAAGAAACTGATACCGCGTGATCCCGGCCTGCTTTTCATATCATCTTTTCCCTGAGGGGGGGGCGTGGCAATGATTGCCGTGGCGCAGCTGTCGGTAGTGCTTGGCGCAGCGCTGTTACGCTATCGCTGGGCGGTTTACCTGTTCGTCTTCTTCCTGGCCTTTGCGCCGCGCTCGCTCGGGTTGATCTTTGACGGCGGATCATTGTCTCTTACCTTCGCGCGCCTGTCCTTCCCTCTGTTGATCTTCGCCTTCGTCATGTCGCGACTGGTTCAACAAACCCCCCCGCGCCTTCCAGCAAAGCCCAACCTGCTGTACGAGCGCCCGTTTCAGGTCCTGCTGATCCTGTCACTGACCAAGATCGCAACAACGCTGCTGAACGGGCTCACCCCCCCGGTCTATGCGCTGGATGACATGCTGTTCACCACGCTGGCCTTCGCCATGTTCTACCACCTGTCCACTGACCGCGTGGTCGAGGGGGGCTGCGTATGGTGATGGTGTTGGCGACGGTTGCCACCGCCTTTGTGGTGCTGCCGGAGATGGTCACGCAACGGCCCTTGCACTACGTGGTCGCGAACCTGGCCCTGCTGGCCGAAGATCAGACCAACGGCGTCGTGCGCGACGGTGTCTACCGCGCGCAGGGGGGGATCTTCGACAATCCGCTGTCCCTGTCCGAATTCGCCGTCTATGTGATCCCGATCTCGCTGGGAACAGTGCTTGGCAGCCGAGGGTGGCCGCGCAAACTGGGCCTTGCGGGGGGGCTGGCCTGCGCAGCGTTCCTGATCCTGGCGTCCGACAGCCGGTCGGGCATCCTGGCGGGCAGTACCTCGGTCCTGGCCTTTTGGCTGGCTCTGACCTGGCACCGGTTCAGTACGGCCTCCAGGGTGGTCGTCTCGGTCCTTTTGCTGGTGCTCTTTTCTTATGCCTTGGTGCTGTCCATCGGCACGCTCAGCGCGCTGGTGAGCGAGGCGCAAGGCACCCAGTTCTTCCTGGTCGAGGATGAGGGCACCGGTCGACCCTCAGCCGCGCTCTGCAATTTATCGAGGTCTCGGCGCTATCGCCGAGCATCCCCCCCTGACCGGGTTCGGCGTGATCCAGAACTTCGCCAGAAACCTGGAGGAAGTGCGCCGGATCGACAACTACTACCTGCGCACGGCGCTAGAAGCTGGCATTCCCGGCGTTGCCCTGTTCGTCGCCTTCCTGTTCGTGCTGCTGCGACGGCTGACCACCCATCTGCGCCGCACTGAAGGGTGCCGTGAAGACCGGCTGATCTATGCGACAAGCATCGGACTTCTGGCCGGGTTTGCGGCCAAGAAACTCTTTGTGTCCATGCCGACCAACAACGTCTATTTCTACGCCCTGATGGGCGCATTCTTCGGGCTCATGGCCAGCCGGACCCTCAAGGGACACAAGGCGTAGTGCGTATTCTTCTGCCTCATAACAACTACACGATCCAAGGCGGGGGGGCCGAAGTGTTCTTTCACGAGATCGCCCGCGTGCTAACGGCGCAGGGGGGCACGAGGTGGCGGTGTTCTCGGCCGCCGAAGACGGTGCGCTGGACACGCCCTATGCCGCCTATTTCCCCCCCGAGGTGGCCGACCATAAGAACGGCGGCATCCTGTCCAAGGCCACACGGCTGCCCAGCGTGATATACAACCGCGACGCAAAGGCGGCGTTTGCCCGGCTGATTGCCGATTTCAAACCGGATGTGGTGCACGCCTTTGCGATCTACGTGCGCCTGACCCCCCCATCCATCCTGGATGCCGCACGCGAGGCCGGTGTGCCTGTGGTCCTGTCCTGCAACGACTACAAACACATTTGTGCCAATTACAAACTGTTCCACCACGGACGCACCTGTGACGATTGTCTGGGCGGCAGGTTCACCTCGGTCCTGAAGAACCGCTGCTGCCACGGCTCGACCGCGCTCAGCGCCGCCTCGATGGTCGAGGCAATGGTGCATGAGCGGCTGGATATCTGGCGCAAGAACGTGGACATTTTCTTGTTCGCCAGCCGTTTCATGGCGCGCAAGACCGAGGAGTTCTGGGGGGGCAAAGGCCGGGTACAGGTCGATTTCCTGCGCAACCCGTTCGACGCACGGAAATACCACGTTCCCGCCCACGTGGGGGGGGACTATTTCCTCTACTTTGGGCGGCTGATCAACGAGAAAGGCGTGGACGTACTGATGGAAGCTGCGCGTTTGCGCCCGGAGGCCCGCGTGGTGGTGGTGGGCGACGGTCCAGACCTGGCCAATCTGGAAACGCAAGCGGCCAGCATCGTCAATGTCGATGTGGTCGGTCCGGCATGGGGGGGGAGGAGTTGGCCAAGTGGCTGCACGGTGCACGCGCCGTGATCGTGCCCTCGGTCTGGCACGAGAACTTTCCTTATGTGATCTTCCAGGCCTTCGCCGCCTCGACCCCCCCAGTGATCGGCTCACGCCGTGGTGGCATCCCGGAGCTGATCGAAGCAGGCGACCACGGCTGGACCTACGAGGCAACCGACCCGGCGGCCCTGGCCGATCGCATGGGCGAGGTGCTGGCCCTACCCGACGCCCGTCTTGCGAAGATGGGCGCGGCGGCGGCAGAGTACACGCGGAACGAGTTCAATGACGACAGCCTCTATGCGACGCTGATGAAGATCTATCAACGGGTGGTGACGTGACATGAAGGTCCTGGTGCTTGGCGGAAGCGGTTTCATCGGTTCGCATGTGGTCGACGCGCTGCTGGCGGCGGGCCACGGCGTGCGCGTCTATGACCGCGCACCAGAACGGTTCCGTTCGACGCCCGCCGGTGTCGAGTTTCGGCAAGGCGAATTCGGCGATACCGCCTCGCTGGCCGAGGCGTTGGCCGACATCGACATGGTGTTCCACCTGGTCAGCACCACGGTGCCTTCCACCGCCAATCTGGACCCGATTGCCGATGTGCAGGGCAACCTGATCAATACAATCCGCCTGATGGAACTGATGCGCGCCCAGGGGGGGGTCACCCGGTTGCTCTACCTGTCCTCGGGCGGCACGGTCTACGGTGTGCCACACACCGATCCGGTGGCGGAGACCCATCCGCGCACCCCCCCGGTCACCTCTTACGGCATCGTCAAAATGGCGGCGGAAGACTACATCCGCGCTGAACAGCGCCAACATGGGCTGAAACCGGTGATCCTGCGCCCCCCCTCGAACCCCCCCTATGGTCCGCGCCAGGGCCATGGCGGGGGGGTGCAGGGCGTGATCGGCACCTTCATGTGGCGCGTGGCCCGGGGGGGCGAGGGCATGCAGCTTTGGGGGGGGACGGATCGGTCGTGCGTGATTTCATCCATGTGCGCGACCTGGCCGAGCTTTGCCTGGCCTGCACCGAACAGGAGGTCACGGGCACCTTCAACGCGGGCGCCGGTGAGGGCCGTTCGATCCGCCAGGTTCTGGACGGCATTGCCGCAGTCTCTGGCCTGTCGATCGAGCCCGAGGTGAAACCGGGCCGCGCCATCGACGTGCCGCGCGTGGTGCTGGATGTATCCGCCGCCCAAGCTGCCACCGGCTGGACCCCCCCGCGCACGGGTTTTCGCGACGGGTTGACCGAGACCTGGGACTGGGTGCTGGCCCAGAAGGAGGCGGAGGGATGAGCAGCAGGTTTTCCGACAAAAGCTTCCTGATCATCGCCGGCCAACCCAAGGCCGGAACGACCTCGCTCTTCGACTGGATGGCGCAACACCCGGATGTCTGCGGCGCGCGCACCAAGGAGACGCGGTTCTTCCTTGACGCGGACTACCCTCTGCCACGCAGCTTTGGTTTCGACGGGGGGGCCAACCTTGATGACTATGCCAAGCTGTTTGCGCATCCCGATCGGCGGGTTCTGTTGGAGGCCACACCGGACTACATGTTCAACGCGACCTTCCTGAAGGTCGCGGACATAATGCCCAACGCCCGTGTTGTGGTGCTGACGCGCGACCCGGTGGACCGGGTGACCTCGGCTTACAATTTCTACAGCCAGCGCGGGATGGTGCCCAAGGGCTGGAGCTTGGCAGACTACGTGACCGCCATGGCCAAGACCGAGCTGAAACCGGACACGCCCGTACATTTGCGGGTGCTGGAACAGTGCCGGGACCAGTATTTGGAACGGCTGCGGGACAGCTTTGGCGAACGGCTGATGGTGCTGGACTTCGCGACACTGCGCACCCAGCCCGACGCCGTTCTGGCCGAGACCTGCATCTTTATCGGCCTGTCACCCACGTTCGAAGTCAGCTTGGACAATCGCAACAAGTCGCGTGGTGTGCGGTATCATGGGCTCGCGCGCAGTTTCTACTGGCTTAAACCGCGCGTGGTCTATGCCCTGCAGCGCTTTGGTCTTGACCGGCTGATCCCGCTGTTTCGCGGCTTCAACCGAGCAGCAGAGCGGCTGATCTCGAAGGAATTGGACCAGAGCGGCCCCCCCGACAACACCGCCCGCGACCTGATCACCGCCTATCTTGAGCGGCCCGTGTAAGGAGACCGGTATGAGGAAAGACCAAACCACCGCCGTGCGCAGCTATTCCCTGACGCGGATTGTCCGCAAGCTGGCGATGAGCCTGTGTGCCAGCGCGCTGATCCCGTCGGGCCTGCGCGCCCGTCTGATCGCGCTGACAGGCGTGAACTTCACCGATGCGCGGTCAACCTTCGTTGGCACCAATGTCTATTTCGACAATATCCATCCCGAGATGATCACCATCGGAAAGAGCTGTCTGATCACCACCGGCAGCCGCTTTCTGGCGCATTTCCTGGACGCCCGCCACGAAGGGACACCCGATTGGCCGTTCCACTTTCAGACAGGCAATGTAGTGGTCGGGGGGGATTTTGTCTTCGTCGGCTCCGGCGCGGTGATTTCCAAACCATTGACGATCGGAAACTGGGCGATTGTTGGCGCGAATGCCGTGGTGACCAAGGACGTGCCAGAAGGTGCAATCGTGTTGGGCTCACCTGCCCGGATCGTGGGGGGGTATCGCGCCGGGTTCCGCCCCCCCGACGAGGCCGCCCAACCGACCTAACCCCCCCTATGCTTCCCTTCTGCGGCCACAGAGCCAAATCAATGTGATCATGACCTCGCAAGCTCAATCCGCCATCCCCCCCAAAGCCGCTTCGGTGAAGTCGCCCCCCCGCGTGGCCATCATCGGCACCGTTGGCGTGCCCGCAAACTACGGCGGGTTCGAGACGTTAGTGGAAAACCTTATCCGTCATCATCAGGCAACCGGCGCGAATGAGGCGTTGACCGTCTATTGCTCGGGCAAGGCCTATGCGGCACGCCAGGCGCGGTTTCTGGAGGCAGATCTGGTCTACATCCCGCTGAAGGCCAATGGCGCGCAGAGCATTCCCTATGACATGTGGTCGCTTCTGTCGGCGGTGCGGCGTGGGGGGGTGGATGTAATCCTGCTGTTGGGTGTCTCCAGCGCGTTGATCCTGCCGCTACTACGGCGCATTACCCGCGCGCGGATCGTCACCAATATCGACGGCATAGAATGGAAGCGGAACAAGTGGGGGGGCACCGCCCAGCGCAAGCTGTTGCGCACCAGCGAAGCGATGGCGGTGCGCCATTCACACCGGGTCATCGCCGACAATGGCGCGATTGCCGATTATGTGCGCGAGACCTATGGCACCAACTGCACGGTGATCGCTTACGGCGGCGACCACGCCCTGGCCGCCGACCCGGCCCCCCCGGTGACCGAGATCCCCCCCCTGCCCGACCGCTATGCTTTCACCGTCTGCCGGATCGAGCCGGAAAACAACATGCACATGCTGCTGGAGGCTTTCGTCGACAGTGCCGGTTTCCCACTGATCGCGGTTGGGAACTGGGACCGGTCCGAGTATGGCCGGGATCTGAAACGCCGCTATGCGAATGCGCCTGGACTACGCCTCCTCGACCCGATCTATGACATCGGCAAGCTGCGTACCTTGCGCGCTGGTGCCTCGGCCTATCTGCATGGGCATTCGGCGGGCGGCACCAACCCCCCCTCGCTGGTCGAGATGATGCATTTTGCCATCCCGGTCTTTGCCTTCGACTGCACCTTCAATCGGCACACGACCGAGGATCGGGCGCTGTTCTTTTCCTCCGCCAAGGAGTTGAAGCAGCTGGTCACCGAGACGCCTACCGAAGCGCTGGAAACCGTCGGCCAGGACATGCTGCGCATCGCGCAGGCGCGGTATACGTGGGAGGCCGTTGGCGCGGCCTATTTCGAGCTGTTGTGCGAGGGGGGGTGAGGGCGTGTTGCGCAGGCGGTCAGCCTGCCTCGACTTCGCCCTCGGCTTCCATGCGCTCAAGCATCTCGCGCTTGCGCTTGCACATCAGCTTGTCACGCAGCGGGCTGTCGGGGGGGTCGATGTCCTTCGAACAGACCACGCATTTGTCCGCTCCCGAGATCGCGTTCAGACCGCCGCAGCTGCCCTTGATCGTCTTGCCCATCAGCAGGACGCCCAGGCTCATGCCGACCACGACCAGCATCAGAAGGACAAAGGCCAGGATGAAAGTGCTCATGTCGGGTCTCCGGTGTTACTGGTCAGGTCAGTTCGCGGTGGCGGCGGTGAACGCTGCGCTCTGCGAAGTGATATAGGTCTCATCACCACCCTGCGCATCCCGTGCGATGAAGAAAACCGCGATATCGTGATCGGCCGCGACCTGAAGGCCGCGTTCGGCACCCAGCACCAGCATGGCGGTAGCCCAGGCGTCGGCCATCATCGCGTCCTCGGCCAGCACCGTGACCGAGGTGGTCAGGTGGGTGATCGGACGGCCCGTGGTCGGGTCGATGATGTGGGAATAGCGTTGCCCTTCATGGGTAAAGAAGTTGCGATAATCACCCGAGGTTGCCATGCCCATGTCGCTGACCGGCACCACCAGTTCGATGGAGCCCTGCGCGCCCGGTTCCGGCGTCTCGACACCGATCGACCAGGGTTTGCCCTCGGGGGGGTTCATGCCCTTGGTGACAAGGTCGCCGCCGATCTCGACCATGTAATTGTCGATGCCTTCGGCGGCCAGTTCAGCAGCTACGGCGTCAATGCCGTAGCCCTTGGCGATGGCAGCCAGGAAGACCTGGGTATCCGGGCGGCCCTTGGCCAGCGTCAGCGCGGCTTCGTCCAGGGTCAGCAAGCGGGTCTGGCCGATGGCTTCCATTGCCGCGGCGATATCGGCCTCGGCCGGGATCGGGTCGGCGGGTTCACGCGAGCCGAAACCCCCCCAGAGTTGAATGAGCGGGCCAAGGGTGACGTCGAACATGCCGCCGGATTGGGCATGCACCTCGTTTGCGGCGGCGATCACCTTGGCAAACTCGGCCGACACCGGCTGCGGATCAGTGCTGTCGGATTTGGCAAACAGCGACACTTCGGAGTTCGGATCCCAGTTTGACATGCTGGCATTCACGGCGGCCAGGGCGGCATTTACGCGGGCCGCCAGCACGTCCTCATCCAGGTCCTCACCGATGGCGGTGATGTTAAAGGTTGTGCCCATGGTTTCGCCCGACAAGCGGACGGTTTCGGGATTCTTGTCGAACAGGCAGGCAGCCAGGAAAAGCAGAGGGGGGGCAAGCAGGATCAGACGGCGCATATCGCGGGCTCCTTGAGGTCGCGGGAGCTATGGCACAGGGGGGGGTAAATCGAGTCAAATCGCGCCCTGTCGCGGTCAATACTCCAGCGGCAGAAAACCGAGTGCCAGCAGGCCCAGAAGCGCGGGAATTCCGAAGATCCAAGCACGGCGTTGCCAGCCGTCTTCCTGTTCCTTCCAGGCCTTGCGGAACCGGTGGCCACAGACCACGACAAGGAAGACCAGGATCATGCCAGTGGTCGGGGGGGTCAGGTGAAGCTCGGGCATTCTGGGTCCTTTCACTTTATTTTTCTAGTCTTTTCAGAAGGCCCAGTCGCGCTAAGATGTGGGTAAGAGGCGCGCAGAACAAGGAGAAGACCATGGCCCCCCCCACCTCATACCAATCTCCCCCCCATGTCGGCGACAAGGAAGACAAGCACACCTATAGCCAGAGTGCGGAATCGAACCTGTCCCATTCGCAAAGCACGGTGGCCAACATTCTGGAGCAGAAGGGCAGCGACGTGGTGACGGTGCGCCCCCCCGGCGACCAGATCGGCACAGTGGTCGAGACTTTGCGCGATAATCGCATTGGTGCGGTGGTGGTGACGGATCAGAACGGCGCAGTCGTGGGCATCCTGTCGGAGCGCGACATCGTGCGGCGGCTGGCGGATACGCCGGGCCATACCCTGCCCCCCCAGAAGGTCGAGGAGCTGATGACCCGCGAAGTGCAGATCTGCCACCCCCCCGAAGACCCGCTGTTCGAGGTGCTGAAACACATGAACGAAGGCCGCTTTCGCCACATGCCCGTGATGGCGGGCAACGCGCTGGCGGGCATCATCACTGTGGGCGACGTGGTGGGCTTCCGCCTGAACGAACTGGAATACGAAGCCCTGCGCATGCGGATGATGATTGTGGGCTGAGAGGCGGAGACGCGAGGGATTTGGGCCGCTCCCTTCGGGGGGGGCGGTTTTTTGTTTGAAGCGAGCCACGCGAGTTTTCGAGACACGCACCGCGCAGCGGGGGGGCTCCGCCCGACCCTCCCCCCCACGGGAGGCGCTTTTGCGACGTATCAACTCAAATTGGCGTTCAAGGTGGGGGGGCGAGCAGCTTGCCCCCCCACCGAAACGTTTCCAAGCGCCCACCCAGGGTCAGGCACCGCCCCCCCGCTGCTACCCGAAAAACAAAACCGCCCCCCCCGGAAGGGAGCGGCTTCTCATTCTTGGCTTGCCGGGGGGCTCCGCCCGTTCGCCCCCCTCAATCGGTCCACTGGACCGATTGCCGCTACGCGGACCGGGGGGGCTCACCCACCGAAGTCATCCAGCATGATATCCTCGCGATCCACGCCCAGATCCAGCAGCATGTTGATCACCGACTGGTTCATGATCGGCGGGCCACACATGTAGAATTCGCAGTCTTCCGGTGCCGGGTGGTTCTTGAGGTATTCCTCGTAGAGCACATTGTGAATGAAGCCAGTGTAGCCGGTCCATTCGTCCTCGGGCATCGCGTCCGACAGGGCGACGTGCCATTCGAAATTGTCGAACTCCTCGGCCAAGCCATCGAAATCCTCGACAAAGAACATCTCGCGCTTGGACCGCGCGCCGTACCAGAAGGAAATCTTGCGGTCGCGGTTCTCCAGCCGCTTGAGCTGGTCGAAGATATGCGAGCGCATCGGCGCCATGCCGGCACCACCGCCGATGAACACCATTTCCTTCTTGGTCTCACGGGCGAAGAACTCGCCATACGGACCCGAAATCGTGACCTTGTCGCCGGGTTTCAGGTTGAAGATGTAGGACGACATCTTGCCCGCCGGAATGTCGGACGAGCCCGGCGGCGGCGAGGCCACACGGACGTTGAGCATGATCATGCCCTTTTCGTCCGGGTAGTTCGCCATCGAATAGGCGCGTTCGACCGGCTCGGCCACGTGGCTTTCATATTGCCACAGGTTGAAGCGGTCCCAGTCCTCGCGATACTCCTCTTCGATATCGAAGTCGGTGTATTTCAGATGGTGGGCGGGGGGGGCCTCGATCTGGATGTAACCACCGGCGCGGAAGTTCACGTCTTCGCCTTCCGGCAGGTCCAGAACCAGCGCTTGATGAAAGTCGCGACGTTCTCGTTCGAACGCACCGTGCATTCCCACTTTTTCACGCCGAAGACCTCTTCGGGGGGGACTTCGATGTCCATGTCCTGTTTCACGGCCACCTGACAGGACAGGCGGTCACCACAGGAGGCTTCGCGTTTGGTAATGTGGCTTTCTTCGGTCGGCAGGATCGAGCCGCCGCCCGAGTGCACTTTCACCCGGCATTGGGCACAGGTGCCGCCGCCACCACAGGCGGATGGCACGAACATCTTTTCGCCCGCCAGGGTCTGCAACAGCTTGCCCCCCCCGGCCGGGACCGAGATGGTCTTTTCGCCGTTGATGGTGATGTTCACATTGCCGGTCGACACCAGTTTCGAGCGCGCCGCCAGAATGATCGCCACCAGGCCCAGCACGATCAGGGTGAAGAGGATGACGCCAAGCGTAAAGGTTTCCATGTCCTCAGCCCCCCCCTTACAGTTTCACGCCCGAGAAGGACATGAAGGCCAGCGCCATCAGCCCCCCGCGGTGATGAAAGTAATGCCCAGGCCCTGCAGCCCGTCCGGCACATCCGAGTATTTCAGCTTCTCGCGCACACCGGCCATGGCGGTGATTGCCAGCGCCCAACCGAAGCCGGAGGACAGACCGTAGGTGGTCGCCTCGGCGAAGTTGTAGTCGCGTTCCACCATGAAGAGCGAGCCACCCAGGATGGCACAGTTCACGGTGATCAGCGGCAAGAAGATGCCCAGCGCGTTGTAGAGCGGCGGGAAGTACTTATCCAAGATCATCTCGAGGATCTGCACCATGGCCGCGATCACGCCGATATAGCTGATCAGACCCAGGAAGGTCAGATCGACATCCGGGAACCCGGCCCAGGTCAGCGCGCCCGGCTTCAGAAGGTAGGTCAGCAGCAGGTTGTTGGTCGGCACGGTGATCGCCTGCACGATCATGACCGAGATACCCAGCCCCCCCAGCGCGGTCGAGATCTTTTTCGACACGGCGATGAAGGTACACATGCCCAGGAAGAAGGACAGCGCCAGGTTTTCGACGAAAATGGCCTTAACGGCCAGGGAAATGAGCCCTTCCATCAGTGCTCCTCCACCGTCTGGATCTTAAATTCACGGGCTTCGACCTGCGCGGGTTTCCAGCTGCGGAAGCCCCCCCAGATCAGAAGACCGATGATGAAGAAGGCCGAGGGCGGCAACAGCAACATGCCGTTGGGCACGTACCAGCCACCGTTGTTCACGGTCTCAAGAATGGTGATGCCGAACAGGCTGCCCGCGCCGAACAGCTCGCGGATGATGCCGACCAGCATCAGGATCAGGCCATAGCCCATGCCGTTGCCGATCCCATCCATGAAACTTGCCATCGGCGGGTTCGACATGGCGAAGGCCTCGGCGCGGCCCATCACGATACAGTTAGTGATGATCAGCCGACGAAGACCGACAGGGTTTTCGAGATCTCGAACGCATAGGCTTTCAGGATCTGGTCCACCAGGATCACCAGCGAGGCGATGATCACCATCTGCACGATGATCCGGATCGAACTGGGGGGGATCTGGTTGCGCAGGATCGAAATGAACATCGACGAGAACGCGGTCACGAAGGTCACGGCCAGGGCCATGACGAAGGCGACTTTCAGCGACGAGGTCACGGCGAGGGCCGAACAGATGCCCAGGACCTGCAAGGTGATCGGGTTGTTGTCGACCAACGGGTCGACGAGAAGTTCGCGTTTGGTCTGCGCCATCAGAACTCTCCTGCTTGCAGTTTGTCCAGGAACAGGGCGTAGCCCTCTTCGCCCATCCAGAATTTCACTAGATTGTCCACGCCACGGGTGGTCAGCGTGGCACCGGCCAGTCCATCGACATGGAAGTCGGTGCCGGCCGCCGGGGGGGCCGTTTTGGCGACGGTGATCTGCAGCGCGCCCGCGTCGTCATGCAGGCGCTTGCCGTTCCACTGAGCTTTCCAGCGCGGGTTGTCCACTTCGGCACCCAGGCCGGGGGGGGTTTCGGCGTGGCTGTAGAACTGCAGGCCAAAGATGTCGTTGCCATTCTCTTCGATGGCAATGAACCCATAGAGCGTCGACCACAGACCGTAGCCGTGCAGCGGCAGGATCACCTTGTCCAACGCGCCGGTGCCGTCGCGCAGCAGATAGACGGTGCGGAAGCGGGCCTGACGGCCGATCGAGCAGGGTCATCCTCCAGCGCGCGGCTGAGCTCCGGGTCATCGGCGGCAGCCAGATCGTCAAAGGTGGCCGCGTCGAAGGCGTCGGTGAACTCACCGCTGTCCAGGTCCAGCACCTGCGGTTCAAACGCCGCGAAGGCCTCGGTCACGTCGTTGGCCGGGTCATACAGGCCCGCGACTTGCAGGATGTTGACCTGTTTGTCGCGCAGCTTGTTGGCCTCCTGCGTCGGGCGCAGGGACACGGCGGCGGTGGACACGATCATCGAGGCCACCAGACAGACCGAGATCGCGACGAACAACGTCTTGCCGACACTGTCAGGCGGCGCGGCCAGGAAGCGGGCGATCGGGCCCTTGTTTTCATGCGACATGGGCTCAGACATGGCGACGGGCCCTCCGTTTGATATTGGCTTGCACAACGAAGTGGTCGATCAGCGGGGGGGCGAAGACATTGCCGAACAGGATGGCCAGCATCATGCCTTCCGGGAAGGCCGGGTTGATCACGCGGATCAGCACCACCATGACGCCGATCAGCGCGCCGTAGATGTAGCGGCCGACGTTGGTGTGGCTGGCCGAAACGGGTTCTGTCACCATGAATACCAGACCGAAGGCATAGCCGCCCAGCACAAGGTGCCAGTACCAGGGCATGGCGAACATCGGGTTGGTGTCCGATCCGATCAGGTTCAACAGGCCCGAAAACGCCATCATGCCCGCCATACAGCCGACGATAAGCCGCCAGTTGGCGATCTTTGTGATCAGGAGGAAGACCAGACCGATGGCGCAGGCAAGGGCCGAGGTTTCCCCCCCGAACGAGCCCTGGATCGTGCCCAGGAAAGCGTCCATCCAGGTGATGCCTTGCCCGGCCAGCGCCTGCACGCCCTCGGCGGCACTCACCCCCCCCAGCGCGGTCGCGCCGGAGAAGCCGTCGACCGGGGGGGTCCAGACGGCGTCACCGGACATGTTGGCCGGATAGGCGAAATACAGGAAGGCCCGCCCGGTCAGTGCCGGGTTCAGGAAGTTCTTGCCGGTGCCGCCGAACACTTCCTTGCCGATCACCACGCCGAAGCTGATGCCCAGCGCCACCTGCCACAGCGGCGCGGAGGCCGGCATGATCAGCGTGTAAAGCATCGAGGTGACCAGGAAGCCCTCGTTCACCTCGTGGCCGCGCACGGTGGCAAAGACCACTTCCCAGATGCCACCGACCACCAGGGTGGTCAGGTAGATGGGCAGGAAATACAGGAAGCCATGGGCAAAGTTGCCGAAATAGCTTGCCGGATCCAGCGAGACGCCCAGCGCGTTCAGAATGGCGATGCGCCAGCCGGTGGCCGCTTCGGCCCCCCCCATCATCGCGATGGCGCTGTTGGCCTGATACCCGGTGTTGACCATGCCCCCCCACAGGATGCAGGGGGGGATGGTCGCAATCACCACGTAGGTCATGATGCGTTTCATGTCCACGTAGCTGCGCGCGTGGGGGGGGCGACCGAGGTCACCGCCTTCGGCGTGTATAGAAACGATTCCACCATCTCGTAGATGGGGGGGAAGAGATTTTCGTATTTGCCACCCTTGGTGAAGTTTGGCTCGATACGGTCAAAGAAATTGCGCAATCCCATGGGTCAGCCCTCCTTCTCGATCTTGGTCAGGCTGTCGCGCAGGGCCACGCCATATTCGTATTTCGCCGGGCAGGCAAAACCGACAAGGCCCAGGTCCTCTTCATCCAGCTCCATCGCGCCCAGTTGCTGGGCCTGGTCAGTGTCCATCACCAGCAGCGCACGCAGAAGCTGGGTCGGCAGGAAGTCCTGCGGCATCAGCTCTTCGAAGGTGCCGGTGGGCACCATGGCGCGGCGGCCACCGTTGAGGTTCGACGTCATCGGGAACAGCTTGCTCGCAAAGGCCGAGCCCAGCACCGGTTGCACCGCGTATTTCTTGCCCATGGGAAGGATCCAGCCCATCGGGTGTTGGTCGTGGTCCTCGCGGATCACCGTGATCTGACGGGCAAAGCGCCCCCCCAGGAAGGCCATCGGACCAGCGGCCTGGCGACCCGACAGGATCGACCCCCCCGAGATGACACGCGGCTCACCGGTTTCGATCTCACCCTCGGTCAGCTCGTCGGTCGATGCGCCCATGACAGTGCGCAGCAGACGCGGCTGTTTCGCCTCGGGACCCGACAGTGCGACCACAATGGACGGGTCCAGGTGGCCGGTTTCGATCAGGCGGCCGATGGCGATCACGTCCTGATAACCGATGGTCCAGACCATATCTTCGGCACGGACCGGGTGCAGGAAATGGATATGGGTGCCGACGAGGCCTGCGGGGGGGTGCGGACCTTCGAAGCTCGCCACCTCGACGCCCGGCACATCGGCAAGGGCCGCGCCCGGAGCCTGACACAGGTAGGTCTTGCCCTCGGTCAGCTTGGCAACGGCGGCGAGGCCGGTGGCGAAGGCGTCCGACGCCTCGGCAATGATCACGCCCGCGTCGGCGGCCAGCGGTTCGCTGTCCATCGCGGTGACGAAGATCGCCTGAGGGGGGGCGGTGCCCGGAACCGGCAGTTTCGAATAGGGACGAGTACGGAAAGACGTCCAGAGCCCGGCGGCGCAGAGTTTTTCAGTCAGACCTACGGCGGTGTCGGCATTGCGACGGTCGAGAAATCTACGCCCGTGTCGGCGGCGTCGCTCACTTCGATCACCACGCTCTGCAGCACACGGCGCGCGCCGCGATTGATCGCCACGACCTTGCCGGTCATCGGCGCAACCATCTGGGCGGCCTCTGCCTCCTTGTGGCAGAACAGCGGCTGGCCGCGTTTGACCTCGTCGCCCTCCTGCACCGCCATGCGCGGCTTGAGCCCGACATAGTCCGCCCCCCCCAGCACCGCCACATGGCGCACGGGCGGCGCGTCGTGAATCACTTGATCAGGGGGGCACCGGTGACCGGCAGGTCCAACCCCCCCTTTTTCAATCTGAAACTCTGCATGTTGTTCTTGCTCTCTTCCGCGTGGCTGCCGACACGAAGGCGCGGGCCTTCGGTCGACGCTTCCATATATGGCTGCGCCACGCCCGACAGTCAGTCGGCGCGGCGCAACGGATCCCGGGGGGGCTCTTTTAGAGGCGCATGCCGCAAAAGGCCAGCGGGTGGGAGCCGGATTTGCCATCACTTTTGCGACCTTTCGGACACAGGAACCGATGTTAGCGTCGGTACTATGTGGTTCGAACAGATCGGGGGGGCCGCCTGCTAGGCACCCTTAGGTCAACATCCGCGCGGGATTCGCACGAGCGTTCAACTTTTAAGGGCACCTCACGCTCACTCGGCCACGGCCGCCATGAACCTTTCGCGAATGGTAATCGGGTTCATCGTGATCACCGGCACCTGCACATTGCCGCTGTCGCATTTCGACACGATAACGGTCATGCGCCCAGCCGCCAGCGCGTCGGCCAAGGCCTGCGGCGTGTCCTGTGCCGAGACTTCAACCACGTTCTCGCAACCACAGGCCGTGGCCACGGCAGCCAGAGAGGTCTTGCCACCCGAATAAGTCGGTTGGTCCCCCCCGGTCGAGCCATAAGAGCCATTGTCCACGATCAACAGGATGTAGTTATCACGCGGGTTGTTGGCGATGGTCGACAGCGTGGCAAGGTTGGTCAGAACCGACCCGTCCCCCCCGTCGATCGAGATCACCGGCTTGTCCTGCGCCAGCGCCAGGCCGAAGCCGATCGAGCTGGCCAGCCCCCCCATGGTGCCCAGCATATAAAAATTGGTGGGCTGGTCATCGAGGCTGTGCAGCTCCTGGCTGGGCGCGCCGATGTTGCAGACCACCAGTTCGTCGCTGATCACCGGGATCAGAAGTTTCAGAAGGTCATGGCGGATCATGTGGCGGCCCTCCAGAAGCTGGCGTCGGTCAGGATGGCGACGGGTTTCGAACACATCTGGGTATGGTTCAGAATGCCCGGCAGCTCATCTGCATCCTCGGGCTTGTGGAAGTGATAGGTCGGGATATGCAGCTGGTTCAGGATCGCTTGGTGTGCAGGGCCATTTCGACCTGGCAGGCGACGGGTTCTCCCACCTCGCCGCGATAGCTGATCAGCATCGGCAGCGGGATCTGGTAGAACTGAATGAGCGTCGCCAGTGTGTTTACCACCACCCCCCCCAGCGCCGTGTTTTGCATGAATATTGCGGGGGGGCGCATCCCTCCCATGAAAGCACCCGCACAAAGCCCCCCCATGCCCTCGTCTTCCTTGTTCGAAGGCACATGTGTGATCGACGGGGGGGTCTGGTCGAGCACCTCGATCACCCCCCCCGCCAGTTGCTTGCACGGAACCGAGGTGACGAAATCCACCCCCCCGTTATCGACGAAATCGCCGATGATCCGCTTGTCCATCTCCTTGGCCATTGGTCCTCCCTAAGCCTTGTCTATCCGAGCCGTTCCAGCACGAGATCGGCGATCATCGCGCTGACGCGAGTATTGCTGTCTTGGGTGACGCCCGCGATATGCGGGGGGGTCAGGATGAGGTTCGAAAGCTCTTTGAACCTATGCGCGCCTTCGGCGGACAGGGGGGGTTCGGCCTCGAACACATCCAGGGCGGCACCACCGATGTGACCTGCCCGCATGGCGGCGGCCAAGGCGTCTTCATCTACCACGCCGCCACGGGCCGCGTTGATCAGGACCGATCCCGCACGCATCATTTCGAAAGCTTCGGCGTCCATCATGTGGCGGGTGGATCCGTTCAGGGGGGGCACATGCAGGCTGATCACATCCGAGGTCGCCAGAATGGCTTCAAAATGCCGGGCCGTTGCGCCCTCCCAGGCGGGGGGGTCATCCACTGGCACATGCGGGTCATAGGCGCTGACCTTCATGCCCAGGGCCGTGGCCAGCCGTGCCGTTTCCTGGGCGATGCCACCGAACCCGATCAAACCAAGGCGTCGCCCTGCGACTTCGCGACCCGAACACGCGGCGCGCGGCCACTTGCCCGCCTTCATCGCATGCCCCCCCGCCTGATAAGCATTCCTGAGCAAGATTAGTGCATTGGTCACCACATATTCGGCCACGGACAGCGTGTTCGCGCCGGTCGCCGGAATCACCTCCACCCCCCCGCGCGAAGCACAGGCGTCGAGGTCGATGTTATCGAGCCCGACCCCCCCAAGTCGCCCCCCCACGGTTTTAAGGTCCGGCGCAGCCGCCAACAGGGCCTCGGTGACCTGCGTCCGGTTGCGCACGATCAGCGCCTGCACACCTGCCAGTCGCGCCGGGATTGCCGCCTGTGCATCGGCCAGCTCGGGCGCGTAGCTGGTCGGGTGGGCGGCGCGCAAACGCTCCACCGCCTCTTCATCCATAAACTCCGTGATCAGGATCATGAAAGCCCCCCCGCGACGCACATGTACTTGGTCTCCAGATAGTCATCCAGACCCTGGCTGCCGCCCTCCTTTCCCATACCGCTTTCCTTGAGCCCGCCAAAGGGGGGGGCCTCCACGGTGGTAATAAGGCCGGAGTTGATGCCAATCAGCCCATAGTCCAGCCCGTCATTCAGGCGGAACGTGCGGCCCAGGTCGCGCGTGTACGCATAGGCGGCCAGTCCGTATTCGGTGGCGTTGGCGGCCTCGATTGCCTCATCTTCGGTGTCAAACTTGAACACGGCGGCCAGCGGGCCGAAAATCTCATCCGTGGCAAACTGCATCTCCTGGGTGGCACCGGTGACCACGGTGGGTTCAAAGAAGGTGCCGCCCTTGTCGTGGCGCTTGCCGCCCTCTACGACGATGCCCCCCCCTTGGCCTTGGCATCGGCGATCATCTCCTCGACCTTTGTCACGGCGGCCTCGTCGATCAGCGGCCCCCCCTGCTGAACGCCTTCGTCGGCCCCCCCGTCCCCCCCAACCACCATGGCGGCCACGGCCTCTTTCAGTTTTGCGACAAAAGCGTCATGAATGCCCGCCTGGACAAAGAACCGATTGGTGCACACACAGGTCTGGCCCATATTGCGGAACTTGGCGATCATCGCGCCTTCGATGGCGGCGTCCAGATCCGCATCGTCAAAGACCAGGAAGGGCGCATTGCCGCCCAGTTCCATACTGACCTTCTTGACTGTATCTGCGGACTGCCGGATCAAGGTTTTGCCGACGTCTGTCGAACCGGTGAATGTCACTTTTCGAACATCCGGGCTGTCCATGATCGCCCCCCCACCGATCTGGCGGGCAGACCCGGTGACGATGTTCACCACACCCGGCGGGAACCCAACATCTTCGCAGAGCTTACCCCCCCAGGCGAGGCCCGAATAAGGCGTGGCGGTCGCGGGTTTCGCCACCACCGTACAACCCGCGGCCAGCGCCGGACCCAGCTTGCGCGCCAGCATCGACGAGGGGGGGAAGTTCCACGGTGTGATCGCGCCCACCACTCCGACCGGGTGGCGGGTCACCATCAGGCGGCGATCGGCGGTCGGGGGGGCTGGCACGATCTCGCCCTTGGCGCGGCGGATTTCCTCGGCAAACCAACGGATATAGGCCGCCCCCCCGATGGCGATCTCGCCGCGCGCTTCGAACAGGGGGGGCTTGCCCTGCTCGGCCGTCAGCAGCTGCGCCAGCGGCTCCTGGTTGTCCATCAACGCGTCATGCAGGCTCTGAAGCAGGGTCACGCGGGTCATCAGATTGGCGCGCGACCAAGACGGGAAAGCCGCCTTGGCCGCCGCGATGGCCCGGTTGGTCTCGTCCGTCCCGGCATTGGGTACGGTGCCCAGAACCGCCCCCCCGGTCGCGGGATTGGTGACGTCAATGATCCCGCCGCTGTCGGCTGCGATCCATGCCCCCCCCGACAAGGTTGGCTTGCATCATCAACCCATTGAAGTCGTTCATGTGTTTTCCTTCGTAAAGACGAATTGCGTATGCTGGTGATAGCGGTCCTCAGGCCGCAGAAGCGCCTGGGGGGGGAAATGGCTGTGGTGGTTGGCATCGGGCCAGATTTGGGGGGGCTCCAGCGCGATACCGGCATGGGCCTTCATTGGGCGGTCGGTCAGGCCGGGCAGATCGACATCAATCTTGGCCCCCCCGTCATAGACCTGCAAGCCCGGTTCGGTCGTGCGGCATTCCATCATCACGCCTGAGCGCGGGCTTTTCAGCCAGGCAACCGGGCGCAGGGGGGGCGCGCGCGCCTCAGCCAGGCAGAAGTTATGATCGACCGGGTGGGCCTGCCCCCCCACCGGCGCAAAGTCGCGGAAGTCGAAGCCGGTGCCAGCCACATCGCGCAGCTCGCCGGTCGGGATCAGCTCGTCATCGACAGGCAAATAGCTGGGAGCCGCGACTTTCAGCAGGTGATCCGAGATGGTCGGCCCGTCATCCAGAACAAAATAGCTGTGGTGCGCCAAGTTGCAGAGCGTCGGCGCGTCGGTCCAGGCCTCTATGTCAATATCCAGCACCCCCCCGCCACGCAACAGCTGGAAGGTGATCCGCGCGGTCATGGTGCCCGGAAACCCCCCCATGTGCCCGTCCGGCAGGGTCACGGCCATGACCGCGTGGTGCGGCCCGTGCCCTTCGACCCGCCAAAGTCGCTTGCCCATACTGTCCGCCCCCCCCGTGCAGGCAGTGCTTGCCCAGAAAGTTGCGGTCCAGCTGATAGGTCGCCCCCCCATTAATCTCCAAGTGGCCGTTCGCGATGCGATTGGCGCAGCGCCCGGCAATCGCGCCGAAATAGGGCGACCGGCTGAGATAGGGTTCGAAATCCGGAAAGCCCAACACAAGGGGGGGGCGTCATGCCCCCCCTCCAGCCGCAAATCCTGCAGGACCGCCCCCCCGCTGGTCAGCAGATGTGCGGTCAACCCGCCGCCGGTCAGCGTCAATTGGTGCACAGTTTCGCCCGAAGGCAGGGTTCCGAATTCCTCCATGTCTTAGCCTTTCACAGTGATCGCCTGGCCGGTGCGTGCGCTTTCCTCCGCCGCCTCGCCCACGATCACGGACCAAAGACCATCCGCAAGCGAGACTTCGGGCACGCCCCCCCGCCCCCCCGACCTTACCAGATCACGGAAGCGCTGGTGCTGAAAAAAGGTCGACCCGTGGTGATCGCCCGCGGCAAGCACGGTTTCGTCCACGTCGACCTCTTCACGGATCACCTGCTTGGAGGTGCGATGGCTGATCTCGATCTCTGACGCGCGTTCGCGGCCATTCACCGAGAAACGGGCAGGCCCCCCCGGCACCTTGGCATCCACCCGCGCCTTTGCACCGGTGACTGAAATCACCTCTTGCCAGTAAGACCCTTCCGCGAACATGCACAGGTCCAGCATGCCACGCGCGCCGTTCTCGAAATCTACGGTAACAAAGGCATTGTCCAGGATATCCGGTCTGCGCCCGTTATAGCTTTCATCCAGATGGTTCACATCGACACCCGCCGAAGCATAGACGCGCACCGGGTCCGAGCCGAACGCAAACCGCATCAAGTCCCAGAAATGGCAGCACTTTTCAACCAGCGTGCCGCCCGTCCGTTCATTGAACCGGTTCCAATCTCCGACCTTCTCAAGGAACGGAAACCGGTGTTCGCGGATGGCCATCATGCGAGGCGTGCCCGTGGTGCCCGCAGCCAACTCAGCCAGCAGACGCTGCACTGGCGGCATATACCGATACTCCATCGCGACCCAGACCGGGGGGGCTGCACGCCCCCCCTCGGCCTTGGCCATGACCTCGCGGCAATGATCCGACGTGGTGCAAAGCGGTTTTTCGCAAAGGATCGGCAGGTTGGTGTCCAGAAGCTCCATCAGGATCGGGTGGTGGGTGTCATTGGGGGGGGTCGTAATAACCAACGCATCCAAGCCGCCCGCCGAAAGCATGTCGCGCCAGTCGGAATAAGCCCGTGCATCGACGCCAGCGGTCTCGACCGAAAGCGCGCGCATTGCTTCATCCGGATCGGCAATTGCCGTCACCTCGCATCCCTCCAACAGGTTCAGGTTGCGAATGTGCTCCTGCCCCCCCATCATTCCTGAGCCGATCAGGCCGTATCGCAATGTCATGTCATAGCTCCAGAAGCGGCAGACCCATCGCGCCAGCCGCGCCGCGCAAGGCGTCGCGGTGGTCGCCATAGGCCAGCGCCATGTGATGTTCCAAACCGCTGGCGATAATGTCCGCCAGGACCTGACCCGCAGGGCGGTCAAAGCGCAAAACACCTGATGTGCCAGTGAATGCCATGGGGGGGCGTTTCAGCATTTGCGCGTGACTTAGTATCATGTGGGGGGGCCGCCCATGCGCCTGGCTGATCCGCATCAGGGTGACCTCGCCGGGTCTCAGCGGGAACTGGTACAGAAGTGGTTGCTTGCGGTTGGTGTGAATGGTGGCTTCGGCGGGCATATCCGGATCGCACATCGACACCGGTGCCTGACCGCAGTGCCAGACCACGCCAGTGTCATCCCGGAGGTCCATGTCCACAAGATCGGTCAGGAAAACAGGGGGGGCGTTCGCCGCCTCCATCAACACGATCTGCGTCAGCGCGCCGTAGACGTCCGCCTCGCAGGCGCAGGGCACACGGCTTCGCCCATCATTGCCGCCGGTCCACAGACCGCGCCACCGTAGTCGGTGAAGGTTTCGGGCCAGCAGCGGATCGCAAAGGCGTCATAACCACCGGTGTCACGCAGCGTATCCAGCCCGGCCTTGAGGCGAAGGGAGCGGTCAAGCTCGTCCGGGTTCACCTCATCCAATCCGCTCAGCTCGGCGTCTGCTCGACGACGCAAATCGGCGGCGGTTTCGGCGGGCACGGCGCGGGCGTGGCCAAACAGGTCATCCAAGGCCAGTTCATCAATCTCGACCCCCCCTGCCAGCGCCTTCATTTCTGCCTTGTCATAAGCGCAGGTATCGAAACCTACGGGATATTCCCCCCCGATACGCGCGATGCGGCGACCGTTGACGGCCTGGGCGATGGCCTTGCCCGCCGGGGGGGTCACCTCCGGCACGTCGCCCGGATCGAGTTTGCCCGCCAGGCGCTGCCCGGCCAGCAGCGCGTTCAACTCACCGGACACACCCGTGGCCGGATCAGCGTAGAGCCAACCAAACTCCCGCCCGTTCAGCCCCCCCAACGCATGGGACGCCAGGTTCAACCCGCAAAAGGCGTTCAGACGAAGCCGCTCGCCCAGGCGCGGTTCGGGTACCGCCCAAATCGACAGGGGGGGTTGGGAGAAGGCCGCGCCAATAGCAACCGTCATGGCGGCATCGGTAAAGGTCACTTGCAAGATCAGGACCTGATCCACGTCAGCTGCTTGCAGGTCGCAATGCCCGCGCGGTGGCGTCCTCGTCGAACAACAGGGCGCGTGGGCCGACCACCTCGTATCCGCTTGTGTCTAGAACGGCCAGCATCGCCGTCAGGTTTTCCCTGGCAAACTCCACATCGAACGTGGGACGGCCAAGGGGGGGCAGAATGCCTAATCTCATGGTCAATCCTTCAGATGGCGGCGTAGCCGTGGCGGAAGCTGGCGTCGGCGGGAACAAATCGCGCGCCACCCGCACCATAGCACGCATGTGCGGCCCAGTTTGCGGCCTTCGCATCCGCCAGCGCCGAAATGTCAGCCATGTAATCGGCCGCCCCCCCGCCTTCAAGCCCCCCCGCGCGGATTGCACCCCCCCAGTCCGGATAGGCCTGGAAGGCATCAAGCCAGATCGCGCGGCCAGCGAGGAAACCGGACGCGCCAGCGGCAAAGGCGTGTTCCAGCACGCGGCGGAACTCGGGCTTGCCAGCCCCCCCTGCCGACAGCATCACCCAGGGACGTGCGGCCAAGCGGCCCATTTCGTCAAATACAGACTGCACCTCGGCCGATCCATCGGCATCCGCCGCGTTCACCGGGCTTTCCAGTTTGAACACATCCACACCATAGTCGGGCTTGGCGAACTCCGCGACAGAAGCCAACACGTCGTCAGCCTTTTTCCCCCCCTTCATTTCAATATATTCCTTGGTCTGATGCGTATCGGATGCCAACGGGTAGACCAGAAGTTCGAACAGGAAGGGGGGGATGTCATACTTCGCGCACTCTTCCCCCCCGATGCGTTTGACATAGTCCTGCTGTGCCCGGTTTACATCCGCCCCCCCCGCATCCGGGCGATACCAGGCCAGGACCTTTACCGCATCGCCGCCCATTCGCTTGATCTTGGCGACGGACCAGTCGTCGATATCTGCCGACAGCCGCCCCCCCCTGGAGTCTCACCGAACAGGCTGTCTTCCAACGTAACAATCAGCCCCCCTTGGTCGGAGACAGCGCGCCAATCGCATGCGGGATCGCATAATGCGGGTCCAGCAGCATCGCGGTCGATTGGACCTGAAGTGTCTCGACCAGCATTTGCTTAAAGCGCGCAACCTGATCCCACGGAGCCTGATCCACGCCCAGATGCGCCGCGATCGGGCCCTTGATCGGCGGACGCTGATCCACGGCGGTCATCTTGAAGATGCCCTTGTAATCGGCCATGCGGCGCAAGCCCCCCCACAGCTTGCCGGGGGGGGTTAGGGTAATCATGGCGTCGTCTCCTTCAGGAAGTCTTGCAACTGAGCACGGGTGGGTGCCCCCCCAGCCCGGCCCCCCCCTTTGGTCATGCATTTCAAAGCCGCCGCCGCATTGGCGATGCGGATGGCGGAAGGCTCCCGTTCGCCTTCGGCTAGAGCGAGGGTAAAGGCACCGTGCCACACATCGCCAGCTGCCAGAGTGTCAACCGGGCGAATGTCGTGGGCGGGCATGTGGCTGACGCCGATCTTGGTGGTGAACCAGACGCCGTTCGGGCCGTCTGTCACGCAGGCCCAGACGTCATGGTCGGCGCGGATGCACGCCAGTGCGGCCTCGACGGACAGGTCCGGATAAAGCGATCTGAGACCCTGCATCGACAGGGCCACATGGCTGGCCGCCGTCATCAACCTGGGGGGGTCGACCGGAGCCTCGCCATCCAGCACGCCAGGAATGCCCCCCCGCGCCTTGGCCAGTGTCAGCGCGGCCAGGGCTGCATCCACCCGGCGGGTGTCGGCCAGAACCGCGCCCAAACCCTGCTGTGTGTCGAACCACCTGGTGTCCAGCACCAATCCTGCGCCGCGGAAGTTGACAATCTGACGTTCCCCCCCTTGGGCGTCGATGAAGACCGAGGAATAACTCGACCGCGCACCGGGCGTTCGCGTGACATTGGTAACATCGACGCCCTCCGCTGCCAGATCGGCAAGGATCATATCGCCGATGGGATCAGTCCCCCCCAGCCGCGCACCCAGAACGGCTTCTCCCCCCCCAATCGGGCAATAGCCAAGGCGGCATTGGCAGCGCAGCCTCCACCGACGATCTCGGCGTCCTCGGTGCCGTATTTCTCGGGCTTGTCTGGCAAAGCAGGCAAGTGGAAGACAAAGTCAACAACGGCGGCACCGACACACAGGATTCGGGTCATCTTGGCACCTCCAACCCACTGGGGGGGACGCTGTCGGGGGGGATGCCCAAGCGGCCTTTGATTGACTCCGTGCCCGTCAGCGCGTGCAGGAAAGCAATGAGCTGGGTGATTTCGGTGTCCGACAGCGAGACCGGCGTGATATCCGCACGGGCCGCCAATCGCGTACGTTCTCGTGCGTCGTCAAGCGGCAGGAAATCGGCGCTGGCGAGCCAGGGCACCTCTGGCAGAGCAGCCATCGCGGGTTGCCAGTTGGCAAATCCCGCCGCTGGGTCGAGGTGGTGACGCAGCATCGCCTCCAATGTGGCGTAGGCTCCGTTGTGACCATAAGGCGCGGTCAGCGCGACATTGCGCAAGCTGGGCGTTCGGAAACGGTAGGCGTCCTCCAACCGGTCGGATGCCCCCCCCATCCGTCCCACATCACGCACAATCGGGTCCCACTGGCGGGTCTTGCCAGGGCCGAAATGCGGCAGCATGAGCGCATGGAACTGGTGATCGGTCAGGAGCGGGCCGGAATGGCAGGAAGCGCAGTTGGCCTTACCGTAAAACAGTTCCATTCCTGCCTTCTGATCGGTGGTCAACGCCCCCCCGGAATCCCTGGTCAGATAGGCATCAAAGGCACTGTCATAACTGCGAAACTCTGTCCCCCCCTCGAAGGCCGCGATGGCGTTGGCCACATGGGTGATGGTGATGTCCAGCGGGGGGGTATTCACATCATCAAACACTTCGGCAAACAGGCGCGCATACTCCGGCACGTTCCGCACCCGCTTGGCAATAATCGGCCAAACCGCGTCAATTCGGTCATAGGCGGCTCCGGCGACATGGTTTTCATCCGGATCGCCCGCCATTTCGAATTGCGAGGTCATGGGAAACAGGGCTTGGGCGGCGAGGATCGAGTTCAGCCCCCCCTCGGGCAGCCATTCCTGCGCCGGATTGTCGAACCCGTTGTCATAGATGTCCGAGACCGACAGGCGGCCGTCGTGGAACAGCACCTCAACCTCCCGCGCGCCGAGGTTCCAAAGCGCAGGAGCGTTGCGCGGGATGCGTTTTCCAATGCGGTCTGCCCCCCCTTCGCCCGGAGTGCGTTTGGCACCCAACCCGGCACCGCCCTCGCCGATCCCCCCCAGGCTTAGCCCATCGCTGGTGCCCAGGGTCGGATGGTGGCAGGTGGCGCAGGCGATGTTGCGGTTGCCTGACAGGATCGGGTCAAAGAACAGAAGCAGGCCCAGCCTGGCCTGGTCGGGATCGAACGCGATGAAATCCGCCTCTTGCAAGGGGGGGGCCGGAAGCGGGTTCCCATACGCGGGCGCACATGCGAGCGCAGCAAGAATGGAGACCACATGAAACGCCTTGCTTTTGTCCTTGCCCTTCTGGCCACCCCCCCGGCGCTGGCAGAAATCGAAACGGCGCGCGATCTGATGGACGCCAAGGACTATCGCGCGGCCATGGCTGAACTTTTGCCCGCCGCGCGGTCGGGCAATGCCGAGGCCGAAGAGCTGATCGGCGTCATGTACGCCCTGGGGGGGCTGGGGGGGGTTGAGCGCGATGATGTGCGGGCGTTCGAATGGTACCTGCGCGCGTCGATGAAGGGCCACGCGGGGGGGGCGCAATCGGGCGTCGGCTGGTACTACGAGGTCGGACGCGGCATGTCTGCGCCGGATCTGATCCGGGCCTATATGTGGTACACCCTTTCCGCCATCGGGGGGGGCGACCCCCCCGATGCGGCCATTTCCCTTGAGGAAGTGGTGAAAAAGATGACGTCCGAACAAATCGAAAAGGCCCATGTGCTGGTGGATGATTACCGGGTCTGGCTCTACCCGTTCAGGTAAGGCCGGGTTGGTCCGGGGGGGCCGCAGAAGTTAAACGGCCCCCCCGGAAGCGGTCACGGGATCAGTTAATATCCTGCGACATGCCTTCATCAATCTCGGCCTCCGCCTCGGCCACCGCCGCGACCAGCGCGTCAAAGATCTCTTCCCCCCCGCCGTTGATATTGGCCTTGAACCAGTCATAGACGGGGGGGGCTGCGGCTTCCTTGAACGCCGCCTTCTCTTCCGGCGTGGGGGGGACATACAGGTCCCCCCCGCCCCCCCCGGCGACGAAATCCTCATAGGCCTGGATCGACTTGCGTTTGGGCGAAGCGAAAGTGGCCTGTTGCAGAGCCGCAAACCCGTCAACCACGACGCGGCGCAGGTCTTCTGGCATCGACATGAACTTTTCATTGTTCATCCACCAGAGCGCGCCCATGTAGGCATGCCCGTCCAAGGTCACATATTGCAGGCCCGCATCGGGGGGGAATTTCATGCCCATGATGTCGGTGATACCGTTCTTGGACCCTTCCACGACACCGGTCTGGAAGCTTGTAAACAGCTCGGGCCACGGGATCGGCGTGGGCGAGGCGCCAAGGGCGCGCACGAGTTCCTGCGGGAGGTCCGCCACGACGGTGCGGATCTTCAACCCATCCATGTCCGCGGGGGGGGTCTGAATGCGTCGCTGGGTATTGGCAAAATTGCGCCAACCGCCGGTGTTGCCGATAGTCATCAGTCGGATCGCGCCGCCACTGTCGCGCAGCGCCATTTCGCGCATCTTGCGGGTGAAGTCGCCGGACAGGACGGCCTCGGCCACCCGGTCGTTGGCCATCAGATAGGGAAGGTCCAGCACCTGAACATAGGGGGGGAAAATCCCCCCCGAGGCCCCCCCGCCAGAGGTCGAGATATAAACGTCAATCGAACCATCGGCCACACCTTGCAGGCATTCCGCGCCCTTGGAACAGAGCTGCGTGCCGATGAAAAGTTCAACTTCGATGGCACCGTTCGAGGCCGCCTCGACATAGTTCTTGAAGACGATCAGACCATCATAATCCTCGTCCGCCTCATTGGAATTCGCAGTGGCGCGAATGGTGAAATCGGCAGCCTGGGCTGCAACGGCGCTGGCGGCAAGCAGGGCCGCGGCTGACAACGCCTTTAGGGTCATTCTGAACATTGTTTCCTCCGTGTTATTTTGTTCAAGTTGTTCTTGTTATTGGACAAACCCGGTCAGACGCGGGATCGTCATGGAAATGGCCGGCACATAGGTGATCAGGAAAATCACCACGATTTCGACCAACAGAAATGGCAGGATGGCGCGCGAGATCGTCTCGACTTTCTCACCCGAGACCGAGCTTGCCACGAAAAGCACAAGCCCCCCCATCGGTGGTGTGGCCAGGCCGACGGTCAGATTGACGCTCATGATGATGGCGAAATGCACCGGGTGCACGCCAAGATCGACAAAGATCGGGCCCAGGATCGGGCCCAGAATGATGATCGCGGGGGGGCCCGCGTCCAGAAACATGCCAACGATGAACAGCAGCACGTTGATCAGGAACAGCAGGATCAGCGGGTTATCGGACAGGCCCAGGATGAAGCCAGCCATGGTCTCGGGCGCGTGGGACAGGCTGACCACGGTCTTGAAAGCCACCGCCGCGCCGACCAGCAGCAACACCGTTGAACTGGACAGTGCCGCGCGGGTCAGGATGCCCGGCAGGTCGCTGACTTTCATCGAACGCAGAACAAAGAAGGCGACGATCAAGGCATAGGCAACGGCCACGGCGCTGGCCTCGGTCGGGGGGGTGAAAACGCCGACGAGGATCCCGCCAAGAATGATGATCGGAGTTTGAAGAGGGGGGGCCACCGCCTTCTTGCAGATAACGCGAAAATCCGGCGATACTCGCTTACGCAGGCCCATCAAAAGGACATGCGCAATGGGCAGGAAAACGATGAAGACTAGCCAACCGTTCAGCGATATCTCGATCCCGGCCAGCGCCAACAGGGACGTTATCCCGGCGAAGAGCGCCATAAGCACCCCCCCAGCGAAGTTCAGGCGCAGAAGGACGAAGCTGACACCCGATTCCAGCGGGGGGGTGATCTTCTGGTCCGGCGTCACGATGCGTTCCGCCTTGGGCAGGTCATACTTGTCAGCCATCAGCCGCACTACGACCATCAGCCCGACGCCCACCAATACCCCCCCCGGCACGATCCCCCCCGCCAGAAACAGCGCCGCGACGCTTTCGCCCATCACATAGGCATAGATGATCATGATGCCCGACGGCGGGATGATCGGGCCGATGACAGAACTTGCAGCGGTCACGGCGGCGGCAAATTTGCGGCTGTATCCATTCTTTTCCATCGCCGGGATCAGGGTCGATCCCAGCGCGGATGTGTCCGCGACGGCAGAGCCCGACAGGCCTGCAAACAGGATCGAGGATAGGATGTTCACATGGGCAAGCCCGCCGCGGAAGTGGCCCATCAAAGCCTGACTGAACTCAACGAGGCGGGTGGTGATCCCGCCGCGATTCATCAGCTCACCCGCCAATACGAAGAAAGGCAAGGCCATCAGAGGGAAACTATCCACCCCCCCATTGTAAACATTGCGATAAAGCAGGGCGATATCGCGTTCCTGCCCGTTCAGCCACAATAGGGCACCGGGGGGGGCCAGCAACAGCGCAAAGAAGACTGGCAGGCCGATCATGAGAAGGATCAGGAAAACGGGCAGGAACAGCGCCAGCATCACTCAGCCCTCCCCCCCTGCAGATCGACCAGAGCGTCATCTCCGGGCAGGTCAATGTCAGGTCGATCAACTGCGCAAGCGTGCGCAGGATCAGTTCAACCGTGACAACGGCCAGCAAGCAGACACACATGAGCAGCGCGCCGTACATGTACTTCAGCTTGACCTTGATCGTTTCGAACCCGATCCAATCGAAGGGCAGGCGCAGGGACGAGCTGTCGAACTTGCCGCCAAAGCCAAACGTGTGGTTCCAGCCATGTCCAATGGCCACAAGCAGGACCATCAACGACAGACACAGCAGAACCAGTGTCAAAGCCAACCCGGCCCGACGCGGCAGTGCCGCAGGCAGCATATCAATCGCCACGAATCCGCTCCAGCGCATCGCGGACGGTGCCATGAGCCCAGCCATCCACAGCATCAGGAACCGCGCAGCCTCATCCGGCCAGGCAAGCGCATTGTTCAAGGCATAACGAAAGACGACCTGGGTGAGGATGACGACAACCATCAACGCCAGCGCCATCCATGCAAGATGGCGGCCGATCCGCAGAACCCAGGTATTCACCCAGCAAGAGGCCGCAAGAGCAGCATCATTGGCGATCAATCCTCCCAACGGGGGGGCCAAGCCACGCGTTCAAGCGCGCGACTTTAGCTTCGTTTCTTTCGATTGCTTCACAAAACGAATGCACTCGTCAAGAGATTCGGTGATGGGGGGGAGCTAGCCAGCGGCCACCAATCGCACGCCGCCCCCCCGCGCGCAGAGCGCACGAAGTTCGTCCGGACATCCCCCCCGGTCGGTAACCACCGTGCCCACCTGCGAAATCTCGCCAAAACGGACAGGAGCCAACCGATCAAATTTCGAACTGTCCACGGCCAGAATGACGTTACGCGCTGACGAGATGATTGCCTGACTGACCGCACTTTCGCGCAGATCATAGTCCAGCAGCGCGCCTGACACCTCAACCGCTGCCGCGCCAACGACGGCTAGGTCGGCGCGGAACTGACGGATGAAGTCCACCGCTGTTTCGCCAAGGATGGCCCCCCCATCAGACCCGCGCACGATGCCAGCAGGCACCATGACCTCAATTCCGGGAAATTTCCTTAAAATATCAGCAAGATATACGGAATCAACTACAACCTTCAACCCAACATGATGTGCCAAATTCCGGGCGACGGATGCGGTTGTGGTGCCTGCATTCAGAACCACACTTGCGTGGTTCGGGATCTCTGCAGCGACTGATCGGCCGATTGCGTCTTTCTCATCTCGGCGGATCTCGTTGCGAATGTCAAAACCTGCATATTCGGTCCCAACCGCAAGGGTCGCCCCCCCGCCATGAAACCGAATGATCTGGTTGTTCTCAGCGAGCGCATTCAGGTCTTTGCGAATGGTTTGCGGGGGGGTGGTGTCCAGGCGATCCGCAAGATCATCGACCAAAGCACGTCCGTTCTGCTTCAGTAGGCGCAAAATCTCTGTCTGACGTGCTTTTGTTTTGATCCCAGCCTTCATCAGCCCGCTCCATTTCTTTCGATTCTTAAATCAAAACGAAAGCACTTCTCAAGAAAGAGTTGCGATTAGAGTAAAAGAAACCCGCCAACCGAGGCTGGCGGGTCAACGATACGCGGGGGGGCTTCAGCGGCGTTTCTTGAAGGCGTCCTGGAGCGCAGCCCCCCCCAAGGCCCCCCCCTGCCCGCCACCTTTGGCGGCTGCCGAGACCCGCCACCAGATTTACCCCCCCCACCGGGGGGGCCACCTTTCGGGCCACCGGGACCACGGCGGGCGGGGGGGCCGTCGCACCGCGCGCGCCCTGCGTGCCCGACCGCGCCCCCCCACCGTCCTTGCGCATGGACAGGCCGATGCGTTTGCGGGGGGGAATGTCGACCTCGGTCACGCGAACCTTGACCACATCGCCAGCCTTGACCACTTCATGCGGATCTTTGACGAAACGGTCGGCCAGTTGACTGACATGCACAAGGCCATCCTGATGCACACCGATATCGACGAAAGCACCGAAGGCGGCCACGTTCGTTACCGTTCCTTCCAGCATCATGCCGGATTTGAGGTCCTTGATGTCCTCAACCCCCCCGTCAGCAAAGCTTGCCGTCTTGAAGCTGGGGGGGCGCGGGTCGCGGCCAGGCTTCTCAAGCTCCGAAAAGATGTCGCGTACGGTGGGCAGGCCAAAATCCTCGGTGACGAAATCTTCGGCCCGCAGACGTGTCAACGCCTTGGCGTCCCCCCCGGCAATGGTGCGCAGGTCACGCCCGCAGGCTGAAACGATTTTTCGCGCAATGTCATAGGCTTCCGGATGCACGGCGGAGGCATCCAGCGGCTCGTCCCCCCCATCCCGGATGCGCAAAAATCCCGCACATTGCTCATAGGCCTTCGGGCCAAGACCGGAGACCTTTAGAAGGGTCTTACGCGAGCCAAACGCCCCCCCGTGGAGGTCACGATGGGAAACGACCGAACGCGCCAACGAACTGCTTAGCCCCCCCGCGACATGGGCCAGGAGTGGTGCAGAGGCTGTGTTCAGGTCGACCCCCCCGACGGCATTCACGGCATCCTCGACCACGCCTTCCAACGCACGGGCCAGGCGGCGTTGGTCGACGTCGTGCTGGTATTGACCGACGCCAATGGATTGCGGTTCGATCTTGACCAGTTCGGCCAACGGGTCTTGCAGGCGGCGGGCGATCGACACCGCGCCGCGCAGGGAGACGTCAAGATCCGGGAATTCCTCGGCGGCCAACTGGCTGGCAGAGTAAACCGAAGCCCCCCCGGCTTCGGAGACCACGACCTTCGTGGGCTTCCTCACCTCAGCAGGCAAAAGTCTCAAGACATCACCGACCAAGCGTTCACTTTCGCGGCTGGCGGTACCATTGCCGATGGCGATCAGTTCGACCCCCCCGTGGCGCTTGATCAGGGTGATCAACGCGGCTTCGGCTCCGCGAATGTCATTTTTGGGTTGGAACGGGTAGATCGTGGTGGTTTCCAAGAGCTTGCCGGTCTCATCCACCACGGCTACCTTGCAGCCGGTGCGGATGCCCGGATCCAACCCCCCCAGGGTCGCGCGCGGCCCGGCGGGAGCAGCCAGAAGCAGGTCCTTGAGATTGCGGGCGAACACCGTGATCGCCTCTTCATGAGCGCGGCGACGCAGCTCGGCCAGAAGGTCCATGTACATGGACAGGCTGAGCTTGATGCGCCAGGTCCAGTGTGCGGCGTTGCGCAGCCAGGTGTCGCCCGGCGCATCACCCTCGCACCCCCCCACGGCGGCGGCAACCATCGACAAGGCGCGCGGCAGTCCGGTGTCTTCGTCCGGAGCGATTTCGATCGTCACAACGCCTTCGTTCGAGGCGCGCAGGATGGCAAGCGCGCGGTGGCCAGGGATCGTGGACCACGCTTCGGAATGGTCGAAATAGTCCGAGAATTTCGCCCCCCCTTCCTGTTCCTTACCAGACACCACGCGGGCGGCAATCTGGGCGTTTTCCATCATGAAACCACGCAGACGGCCCAACAGGTCGGCGTTTTCGGTCAATTCTTCGGACAGGATGTCGCGCGCGCCGTTCAGGGCGGCTTTCACGTCCGGCACCGCCTCGGACAGATAGGTCTGCGCCAATGCCTCCGGATCGGCAGCGCGGTCCGCGTCAATGGCGCGCAGCAGCCGCTCCAGCCCGTTTTCACGGGCGATCATCGCTTTGGTGCGGCGTTTCGGTTTGTACGGTAGGTAGATGTCTTCCAGCGCCGCCTTGGTCTCGGCCCCCCCGGCAATGGCGCGGGCAAGACCGTCGGTCATCTTGCCCTGGTCTTCGATGGATTTTGCAATCGCCACCCGGCGATCTTCCAGCTCACGCAGATAGGTTAGCCGGTCGGCCAGCGTGCGAAGCTGGGTATCGTCCAGACCGCCTGTAACCTCCTTGCGATACCGCGCCACGAAAGGCACCGTGGCACCGCCGTCCAGCAGCTCGATCGCCGCGCCCACCTGGTTGGTGGAGGCGTTGATTTCGGTGGCAATGGTGCGGGCGATACGCTGTGCGGTCTGATCCAAGGCAATCTTCCTCAACTGTTGGAAGATCGGTGATACCGGCCCGGATGCGCGCCGCCAAGAGGAAAAGCCTCATACGCGTGCTCGGCACCAAACCGCGTCATGGTCGGACAGGGGGGGGCGTCCGGAACAATCCAGTGAGGACAGAACACCTTTGCCAAGAGGGGGGGTCAGATCACGCCCTGCCAACCAGTCGAGCTTCATTACCCGGTCCGGATGTGGGGGGGTGATCAGGCTGGGGGGGCGCGTGGTCATGCCCTCGGCGGTAAAGGACCAGTCATAGCCGCGCCCCCCCTCACCCGATGCGAAAAGCGTCTCGCGTTGGTGGTCGAAATCGGGCGGCAGGTGATTGCCGGTGTTCAGGTCACCACCGATCAGGACCGGCATGTCCGGAGCAAATGCGTCGATCTTGTCCACCAACAGGTTGAACTGCACATGCCGATGCGCGGCATCCGCGTTGCTTTCCAGATGGGTCGAGACCACACAGATCGGCCCTTCCGCGCCCGGTACCACGGCGGCAATCGCCATACGTCCTCCCAAGCGGGGGGGCTGATCGGGATCGGACGCGCCCTCATCGGCGGCAAACCAGTGGCCTTGATCGCACAAGCGGAACAGCGCAACCTTTTCGAAGGGCACGGACGACAGCACCGCATTGCCATGCCAGCCCAGCGCGTTGAAATCATCCGAGCAGAAGGCGCGTTCGGTGGGGGGGCCGCCCAGGTCGAGCTCGTGGAACTCGACCCCCCGAAGCATATTGCATGCCCAGCGCGTTTGCCATGGCCTCGGTCGTGTGACGCTGGCTGGTGCGGGCCATGCCGTGGTCCACCTCGGACAGAAGCACAATATTGGGCGCGATGGGGGGGGCCAGGTGCTCGGCGGTCGCCTCGGGGGGGAAGAGGCAGCGTTCGACATTCCAGGCAGCGACGGTGAATTCGGCAGGCAGTCGGCGTGCGGAGGCGGCCCCCCCACCCAGCTGCACGGCGTTCATCGCAGGCACTTCACCCAGGATTTCGCGATGCGCCTCGGCGGTGCGGGGGGGGCAGACAGGATGCGCGCCCGTTCGGCATCGGTCACCGCGGGGGGGAGCTCCGGCAGAATGGTGGTGATCACAGTGCTTTTCCCGTGTCCTTGTCGAAGAGGCGCAGCGCCTCGGGTTTGACGGCCACGCGAATCTCGCCGTGCTCCGCTGGCGTGTCTTTGGCCACATGGATGGTAAAGGGCTGGTCAGCCAACTGGCCGTGCAACAGGCGATGCGCCCCCCCCAGTTCCTCAACGATATCAACGCGGAAGGGCATGTTGCCCTCCGGCGACAGCTCAACATCTTCGGGGGGGCGAATGCCCAGGGTAATGTCACCCTCCCCCCGTCTGCGGGTGCCAGCGCAGTGGCCCCCCCATTGATCATGACATGCCCGCCTTCCACGCGCGCGTTGATCAGGTTCATTGGCGGAGCCCCCCCCATAAAGCTGGCGACGAAAGTCGAGGCAGGGGGGGCATGGTAGATCTCGGCGGGTGTGCCGATCTGTTCGATCTTGCCACCGTTCAGCACGATGATGCGGTCAGCCATGGTCATCGCTTCGACCTGATCGTGAGTCACGTAGATCGAGGTTACGCCCAGACGCCGTTGCAGCGCCTTGATCTCGATCCGCATCTGGTGCCGCAGTTTGGCATCTAGGTTCGACAGGGGGGGCTCGTCGAACAGGAACAGCGACGGATCACGAACCACCGCACGGCCCATGGCAACGCGTTGACGCTGACCACCGGACAGTTGCGAGGGCTTGCGATCCAGGTAGTCGGTCAGGTTCAGCATCTTGGCCGCTTCCTGCACCTTGGCCTCGATCTCATCCGCGGGCGTCTTGCGGTTCTTCAGCCCGTAGCCGATGTTCTTGCGCACCGTCATATGCGGGTAGAGCGCGTAGTTCTGGAACACCATCGCGATGTCGCGATCCGCCGGGTCTACTTCGTTTACAACCCGGTCGCCGATGGCCAACTGGCCTTCGGTGATATCCTCAAGCCCCCCCGCCACCATGCGCAGCAGCGTGGACTTGCCGCAGCCGGAGGGGGGGCCCACAAGCACCACGAACTCGCCATCCTTGATGTCAAAGCTGGTGGGCGTCACCGCCTCGAACCCGTTGGGGGGGTAGATTTTTCGAACATTCCTGAGCGTTACTTGCGCCATTTTTCTGTCCTTACTTGTCCGATTCCGTCAGGCCCTTGACGAACCAGCTCTGGAAGAAGATCACCACCGCCACCGGCGGCAGAATTGCGATGAGGGCCAGCATGTTGGCCCGGCCAAACTCGGGAACGTTGTTGCCTTCGAGCACCTGGGTGATCTGCTTGATGCCGCGTACCAGGGTGAACATGCCCTCTTCAGTGGTGATCATCGTGGGCCACAGGTACTGGTTCCAGCCAAAGACGAACATGATGATGAACATCGCCGCGATCATGGTCTGGCTGAGCGGCACCAGGATATCGACGAAGAACTTCACCGGCCCGGCGCCGTCGATCCGGGCAGCCTCAACCAGCTCCTCGGGTACGGAGCGAAAGAACTGCCGGAAGAAGAAGGTCGCGGTCGCCGAGGCAATCAGCGGCAGGATCAGGCCCGTGTAACTGTTCAGCAAGCCCAGCTTCTGCGCGATTTCATAGGAGGGCAGGATGCGCACCTCCAGCGGCAACAGAAGCGTGGTGAAGATCAGCCAGAAGGCCAGCGTGGCAAAGCGCAGGCGGAAGTAAACAAGCGCATAGGCGGCCATCATGCCGATGACGATCTTACCGATGGCAAAACCAAGTCCCAGGATCATCGAATTGATTAGCATCGACATGCCGGTATTCTCGCCGGAAAAGCCCGAGGCGGTGAACATGGCCTTTACGAAATTGTCGTCAAACTGATCTCCGATCAGCAGTTCAGGGCCGTTCTTGATCGTCTCCACATCCGTCGTCGTAGTGGTTTGCAACACCACCAGCAGCGGGATCAGCATGAAGAGCGAACCGGCGATCAGCACTGCGTGGTCCAGAATGCGGGACCATTTGATGCGTTTGGTCCGGGGGGGATGGGCGGTTTGTATCATGTCAGTCATTTCCGGCCCTCACGTATAATGGATGCGGCGTTCGACCAGGCGGAACTGGAATACCGTCAGGGCCAGCACCAGCACCATCAGAACCACCGATTGCGCCGAGCTGCCGCCCAGGTCATTGCCCCCCCGGAACCCGTCTACATAGACCTTGTAGACAAGGGTCATCGGGTTGTTGCCCGGCTCGCCCTTCACCAGCGTGTCGATGATCCCGAACGTGTCAAAGAGCGCGTAGGTGATGTTGATGATCAACAGGAAGAAACCGGTCGGCGCCAGCAGCGGGAAGGTCACGTCCCAGAACCGGCGCGTGGCCGAGCTGTTGTCGATCAGCGCCGCCTCGCGCACCGACCGGGGGGGGATGGATTGCAGGCCAGACAGGAAGAAGATGAAGTTTACCGGCACCTGTTTCCACACCGACACCAGGACCATCGCCGTGGCGGTATCGTTGAAGTTCACGCCCAGCTTGAAATCCCAACCGACAGATCGGGCCAGTTCGGTGAGCGGCCCCCCCCAGCTCTGGTTGAACATGATCAGCCCGATGAACCCCCCCGCGACCGGAGGGGGGGCAACCGCATAGACCCACATCAAAAGGGTGCGGTAGCCGCGTGCGCCGCGGATGACATTGTCGGCCTTCACCGCCAAGAGCAACGCCAAAGAAAGCGAGAAGAAGGTAACCAGCACCGTGAAGATCAGCGTGAAACGCGCAATGTTCACGTATTCGCCATTGTTCGCCAGGTCCGTGTAGTTATCGACACCGACGAAGGTCGAACCGAAACCAAAGGGGGGGTCTTGCAGGAAGAAGGACGATTGCACCGCGTGGGCCGCGGGCCAGTAGAAGAAGACGGCAATGATCGCAAGCTGCGGAACCAGCAACAGGATCGGTAGCCACCTGGTGGTAAAACCAGCGCGTTTCATGTGGATCTCCGGGTACGGGTCGGACGGCCACAGTGTCGCGGCCGTCCGGTCAAGCGGTCAAGCCTGATCAGTTCTGGGTCTTGGCGAAGCGCGCCAGCAGGGCGTTGGCCTCTTTCTCGATGTTCGCGAAGGCGTCCTCGACCGAGGTTTCGCCGGTCAGGATGCGACCATATTCGCGGTTCATCACGTCGCGGATCTGCACATAGAAGCCCATGCGATACCCTTTGGTATGGTCACCGGCGGGCAGCGACAGCTGCTGGATGCCGATTTCAGCCGCTGGGGGGGCGCGGTCATAGTGGCCGTCGGCCTTGGCCATTTCGTAGGCGGCTCGGTGATCGGCACGTAACCGGTTTCCTTGTGCCAGAAATACTGGGTTTCCGCTTTGGTCAGGAACTCGAAGAAAGCCGCAGTGGCCTTGTTTTCCGCGGCATCATGACCCGCCATCGCAAACAGCGATGCGCCACCGATGAAGGTCTGCTTGGGCTCGGTCGTCACGCCTTCCCAATAGGCAGGAAGGTGGCCGAGAAGGTGAAGGGCAGATCCTTGTTCGACAGGCCACCGAAGGACCCCCCCGACGAGCCAGCCAGATCGCGACCTTGCCTTCTTCGAACGGAGTCTGGTTATCGCCCCCCCAGCCGGTGCCGAACCATTCGAAGTAGCCTTCCTTCTGCCATTCGGTCACGGCGGTGAAATGGGCCTTGATGGCGTCATTGTTGACCAGGATCTCAGTGCCGTCGGTGCCTTCATAGCCGTTGCCATTGGTGGCGAAGGGCAGGTCGTGGCGAGACATGAAGTTTTCGGTGAAGATCCAGGGCAGATGCGACTGCGACAGTCCGGTGTAGCCAACGGCCTTCAGGGCAGGTGCGGTCACGGTCTGAAACTCTTCCCAGGTTTTCGGCGGGGGGGTAACGCCCGCCTTCTCCAGGGCATCGACATTGTAATACATGATCGGCGACGAGGAGTTGAACGGCATGCCGATCATCTTGTCATCGGCGTCGGCATAGAAGTAGCGCACGCCCGAGATGTAATCATTGATATCGAAGGCAACACCATTGTCCGTCAGCAGGTCCTGAACCGGCACGGTCGCGCCCTTGGCACCGATCACGGTGGCCGCACCGGCGTCGAAGACTTGCAGGATGTTGGGCTGCTCCCCCCCCGCGCGGAAGGCGGCGATCCCGGCGGTCAGGGTCTCCTCGTAGGTACCTTTGAACACCGGAGTAATGGTGTATTCATCCTGGCTTGCGTTGAAGTCGGCCGCGATCTGGTTGACCGTGTCGCCCAAGGCACCGCCCATGGCGTGCCACCAGGTAATTTCGGTTTCAGCGTGGGCCGCAGAGGCGGCAATTGCGGCGGCGGCAACCGCCGCGCTGAACTTCAGGGATTTCATGTCGTGTCTCCGTTTCTGTTGGACCCGATGTGGGACCGTGTGCGACTGCACCTTTTTCCGGCGAGCTTGCGGACAACACGGCGAATCGTGTGATCCAACTCAGGTTTGCACTTTTTGTGCACACGTGTTCACATACTGCATACGTGTAACAGTTCCGTCAAACTTTTCTATCATTCTTGACAAACTGCGGGGGGGAAGAGGGGGGGACAGCAGGCGCATGACTGACGACAAGGTTGAAACCGGGCGTATCTCGCGCCGTGTCACCGCACAAACGGTAGCAGAGGCGGCGGGCGTCTCGCGCTCTGCCGTGTCTCGCGCCTTTACCGAAGGTGCCTATCTGGACCGCGAGAAACGCCGCAGGATTCATAAGGTGGCCGCCGAATTGGGCTATAAGCAATGCCTTGGCTGCTGGCTTGCAGGGTGGACGTTCGCATCTGGTCGCAATCTTCGTGGGCAACATGCGCAGCCCCCCCTATGACACAGCATTCGTGCGACGCCTTGTGGGCCAGCTCAACGCGCGCAACAAGTGGCCACTGCTGATCGACGGCGGCGGCGAGCAGGCCGGGTCAGCCGTGTCCGAAGTGTTACGCTATCCGCTGGACGCCCTGATTCTGCGCGGCGGTTCGATGGCAGAAGAAATCGTTACCCGCTGCACGAAGGTGGGCATTCCGATGATTTCATCGGGGGGCGTCTGGTCATTGCACCCAGCGTGGACAATGTGTGCTGCCACAATGCCAAGGGCATGCGCTTGGCGACCGAGGAATTGCTGTCCCGCGGCCGCCGCCGCTTCGCACTGATCGGAGGCCCGCTGACATTCTTTTCCTCCGGGCGCAGGCGGGCAGGTGCTGTCGATACCTTGACCAAGCAGGGCATGTCCCTGGTCGGTGAAGAGACCGGCGACTACACAGTCGAAGGCGGTTATGACGCCGCGCGCAGGCTGTTTTCCGACACACGGCCCGACGCGCTTCTTTGCAGCAATGATGCAATGGCCATCGGTGCGCTGACTGCCGCCCGCGAGATGGGTCTGCGCGTGCCGGACGACATGTCCGTCATCGGGTTCGACGATATCCAGATGGCCAGTTGGCCGACCTTCAACCTTAGCACCGTGCGCAATCCGATCGACGCTTCCGTCGATCGGATCATGGAACTGTTAGAGCGTCGGCTAGAGACACCGATGAAACCCGCGAAGACGGTCTATACCGAACCTGTTCTGAAGCTGCGCGGCACACATTGAAAGACACTCACCCCCCCGCGCCCTGGCCAGGCCGTGGTTACTCAGCCAGCGCCTCAAGCGCCTTCATTTCGCTGCGCAAAAGAGCTTTCAGCGCCTCCAGCGGCAAGGGTTTGTAAATGTTGTTGTCAACCTCCAACCGATTGGCTTGGCAAGCAGCTTTGCCGCACGGATTGACGTGTTGGAGCCGGTGGTGATGAAGCGCAAGCGAAGGGGGGGACGTTCCAACACGGCGAGCCCTTCGATCACCTGAGGCCCGTCCATCTCGGGCATGTTTACATCAACCAGAAGACATGCGGGACCGTCGCTGGCAGCCAGCTTGTCCAACAGAACCCGCCCGGTGGCGCAGATTTCCACTTGCCACCCATCCCGTCGGGCAACAGTCGCAATGAAATTCGCGAAATCGGCATTGCTGTCCGCGATGTAGAGCTGTCGCATCATAATCCGGACGCTTCCCACCATGTCCTGATCAACTGCACTCATCCTAGGGTGGTATTTTCAATCCGGCTACCCCCCTGGTAGAGAATTGTTTTTGCCATCCGAACACATCTCGATCAGTCACAGGATGGCTTGAAGCCCGGCTTCACAACGGGCTTTGAGATATTGGTTCAACAGAGACACAGGTCGCCCCCCCGAACAACCGTCCCGGCCCGATACTGTGTTATTCCACGTCCAACGTGGTCGCCAAGACATAGCCCTCGCCTCGGATGGATTGGATTAACGAACTGCGCGCGCCCTCACGGTCGATCTTGCGACGCAGGCGCGAGACATGCGCATCCACCGCCCGATCGGTGATAGCCACCGAGTTGCCATAGAGCGCGTCCATCAACTGATCCCGGCTGACAATCTGTCCGGGCTTTTGCACCAAGGTGCTGAGCAGCGTGAACTCTGTCCCGGTCAATGCAATCACCCGGTCGTCTTGCAGATGTCGCAAGCGGCGTTTGACCAAATCCAGTTCCAGCCCGGCAAAGCGCACACTGTCAGGTGGCTCAGCGCCTTCGGCCTCGGCCACATTGACCTCCAACCGGCGCAGCACGGCCTTGATCCGCGCCAGCAACTCGCGTGGCTCATAGGGTTTGGTCAGGTAATCATCCGCCCCCCCAAGCTCCAGCCCGACAATGCGATCAAAGACCTCGTTGCGTGCTGTCAGCATGATGATCGGCGTCTTGACCTCGGTGCGAAACTCCTTGACCAGGTCGAAGCCATCTGCATCCGGCAGGTTCAGATCCAGTACGATCAGGTTAAGGTCATCGGCACGGTAAAGCCCCCCCCGCGCCTGCGCGCCCGAGGTTGCCGTGCGCACCTTGAACCGTGTTTGCCCAGAAACCGCGACAGGAACGAGGTCAGCTGCATGTCGTCATCAACGATGAGGATTGTTTGATCCATCTCAAGTCCCGTGGCGGTGTGGGCGTTAACATGGCGCGACAGCCAAAATGTTGCAAGGTGCCCCCCCGTCATGCAGGCTCAAACCCCCCCGTTTCAGACTCCATCCTCCAACCGGTTCTACCTGGTTGGCTTCCTTGCGTTTTTCCTGCTTTTGACCACGGTTCTTCTGGGGGGGCTTTACCTTGGGACCGAGACGCGCCGCCAGTTCGGCGAGATTGAAGCCAGCTGGACCTATTCCAACGGGGGGGATGTGGGGGGGCAGAAGGGCGTCTGGATCAGCTCGATCCGCGGCTACATGGGTTACGGCGGGATCATCCATAACTTCAAGAACTACGTGCTGCGGCGCGACGAAAGCTATGTGGAGCGCGCCGAAGAACAGGTGCGCCAGTTCAACGCGGTGATCGAGCTTTACCAGTCCCAGACCACCAATAAACGCGAGCGCCAGGCGCTGTTCGAACTGAAACGTACCATCGACGAATATGCCAAGAACTTCGCCGTGGCCCGCGAGGGGGGGGTCCGGCTGCGTCTGACCATAGCCGAGGTCGATACGCTGGTGCGTGTCGATGATCGTGCTGCCGAACAGGCTCTGGCAGACCTGGAAGAGGTCTGGACCGATGCGCGGTTGATTTCGACCCGCCGCACCTTTGCCGCCGTACATCAAGGCCGTGCCCTGATCGGCATCGGCTTTGTGTCGATCGTCGCACTGGTGCTGGCAGCGGGCTCCATCGGAGTCATGCTGTATCTCATGTTCCACGACATGGGGGGGGCCACGCTGAAACGCCTGTCACATGAGTTGACCGCCCGGCGCGATGCCGAAGCCGCCGAAAAACGCTTGGCCAGCGTGGTCGAGCAAAGCCCGACCACCATCGTCATCACCGACACCTCCGCGCATATCCTCTATGCCAATCGGCGGTTTCGGGAACTGACCGGCTGGAAGGCGGACGAGATCGAAGGCCAAACGCCCAAGTTCCTGCAATCGGGCGATACCTCGTCGGACACCTATGACGAGCTGCGTCGCGCACTTGCTGCCGGACAGGAATGGCACGGCGTCTTTCGCAATCGCAAGAAGGACGGATCGACCTATTGGGCCGAAACCCGCATCCTGCCTCTGATGGGATCGGACGGCACGGTGCAGAATTTCATCGGCATTGGCGAGGATATTACCGAGCGGCGTCAGGCACGCGAACAGGTGGCCCGCGCGCAGAAGCTCGAAGCGGTTGGCTTGCTTGCCGGGGGGGGCATCGCCCATGACTTCAATAACGTTCTGACGACCATTGTCGGCGCGGCACACCTGGCCGCGATGGATGCGCCAGAAGGCAGCGATCTGGCCGGTGAGATCGAACAGATCGAGATTGCCGCAAAGCGCGCACAAAGCCTGGTGCACGGGCTTTTGTCCTTCGCCCGCCGCGAGCCGGGCCAGGCTCAGCCGGTAAACCTTTGTAGCGTGGTGAAAGAAGTTGCGCGGCTCCTGCGGGCTTCGCTGCCACCTACCGTCCGAATTGACGTCTGTGGCGAGGTGGACAAGGTCATGGTTCTGGCGGATCACACCCATTTGCACCAGATCGTCATGAATCTGGCGCGCAACGCCGCCGAAGCCATCGGTGCCGAGGAAGGTCTGATCCGTATTCGCGCCCATGCCGCGCAGGCAACGCCCGAGGGGGGGCTGGCCGATCGTGCTGACGGATGGATCAGTCTGACCATCGAAGACAACGGACCCGGCATGTCCTCGGAGACGCGCGCGCGCCTGTTCGACCGTTCTTCACCACAAAACCGCTGGGCAAGGGTTCGGGCCTGGGGGGGCTGGTTGTTGTGGCCGGGCTGGTTGAGGAAATGGGCGGACGGATCGAAGTGCACAGCGCGCCCGGCGAAGGGGGGGCGCGGTTCGTAGTCCACCTGCCCGGCACGTCGTTGGCCGAGGCCGAAGGTACCCTGCCCGGCTCCACGACCCCCCCGCCCCCCCCGCGGGCGTGAACGTATTCTGGTGGTGGATGACGAGACCGAAATCGCCGCAACCTGGCGGCGCATGCTCATGCGACTGGGCTACCGGGTGGAGGCCTATACCTCACCGCGCGTCGCCGCCGAAAAACTTGCCGCTGATCCGGGGGGGCGCGTGGACCTGCTGATCACCGATATGGTCATGCCCGAAATCAGCGGCGAGGCGCTGGCCAATCAGGCCCGTGCGCTGCGCCCCCCCGACCTGCCGGTGATCATCTGCACCGGCTACAGCCCCCCCGGCACGATCCAGGTCGATGGCCAGCCCCCCCCGGATATCCTGCCAAAACCGGTCGACCCAACCCATCTGGCGCATCGCATTCGTGCTGCCCTTGACGGAGATCAAACCTAGCTCGCGGTTGGCAAGGCAAGCTCGTCACAATCGGTCACACTTCAGAACAGTCCGAAACCCTGCGCGCAACACATGTGTCACCTCGAAGGCGTAGCGTGACACTCGGAGAAACCCCCCCGAGTCGCACGAACGAACCGGGATGCGCAGCAAGAGCTATGATGCTTCAGCCAGCGGAAACACATGGCTCTTGTCTAAAACCACGGTCGTCCAGCTGGCACGCCAGACGACCCGACAGGAGGCAATGATGATCCGAACACTCACCGTCATGGGGGGGGCGTTGCTTGCGGGAACCGCCGCAATGGCCCAGGAGAGCGTTCCCATTCAGCCGATGGATGTGAACGCCGCGCGCGCCGAGCTGGGCAAGCGCATGTTCTATGACCCGCGCCTGTCCGGCGATACCAGCCTGGCCTGCGCCAGCTGTCATGACCCGGCTTTGGCCTTTACCGATGGCGAAGCGCTGTCGGCCGCCTATTCGGGGGGGGCCATGCATTTCCGTAACGCCCCCCCCACGCTGGCCAATGTCGCTACCGTGCGGCCTGGATGCATGACGGACGCCTGGGCACCAACCTAAACGATGTCGCGCGTGAGATGATCACCGAGACTTATCTGATGAACATGGACATGCGCATCATGCAGGAACGCATGAAGCAGGATCCGAAATATGTCGAGATGTTCGCCGCCGCCGGCATGTCGGAACCCTCGAACGGCGGGGGGGCCCGCAATGCGCTGATGGACTTCATGAAGACCATCGTCTCGCGCGGCGCACCGATTGATACGGGCGAGCTGTCGGACGCTGCCCAGCGCGGTCAGGCGATCTTCGAAGGCAAGGGCAACTGCACCTCCTGCCATTCGGGCCCGCGTTACACCGATGATCAGCCGCACAACACCGGCGTGCCCAACAACGCCGAAATCTGGGCGGATCCCGAACGCCATTCGGCTTTCGTGACCTATGCCAAGTTCATGGGCGTCGAAAACTACATGAACCTGCGCGAGGATCTGGGTGCCTATATCCGCACCCACCGTGAAGAGAACAAGCGCACGTTCCTGACCCCCCCAACCCTGCGCGAGCTGACCTGGACCGCGCCCTATATGCACAACGGCACCATGGCGACGCTGGAAGAGGTCGTCGATTTCTATGACGCCGGGGGGGGCGGGGGGGATGATCCGTTGAAGGACGAGGCGCTGACGCCGCTGGGCCTGACGGCAGACGAGAAATCCGACCTGGTCGAATTCCTCAACGCACTGTCGGGCGAAAGCTTCGACGTCGATGAATACGTCTGGCGCGAAGACGACTTCGGTTACGAGTTGATCGAAGACTGGCGCAACGTTCAGAACTGAGGAGCCCGGACGATGAAACATACAACCGCAATCGCCTTCGGGATGGCCTTGGTGGCAACCCCCCCGATCCTGGCCGAGATGCCGCGCCCCCCCGACGGGCTGGCTGCGCTTGGCGAACCACCGATCCCCCCCGGATCGAACCCGATGAGCCCGGAAAAGGTTGAGCTTGGCAAGATGCTGTTCTTTGACCCGATCCTGTCGGGCAATTACAACATGCCCTGTTCCGCCTGCCACCTGCCGGATGCCGGCTGGGCGATCCTGTCGCCGATCAGCTTCGGCTATCCGGGCACAACACACTGGCGCAACAGCCAGACGGTGGTGAACTCGGCCTATTACGGCAAGCTTTTCTGGGCCGGATCTTCTGGGTCGCTGGAACACCAGGCACGTTCCGCCGCCCGCGGTGGCGTGGCCGGTAACGGCGAAGACGACATGATGGAAAGCCGCCTGGCCTTCGTGCCGGAGTATGTGGAACGCTTCAATGACGTCTTCGGCGACGACTGGCCAAACATCCGCCATGCCTATGACGCCATTGCCGCGTTTGAACGCACCATCGTGCAGACCGACACGCCGTTCGACAACTACATGAACGGCGACGACGCGGCGCTGACCGAACAACAGGTGCGCGGGTTGGAACTGTTTGCTGGCAAGGCAAACTGCATCCAATGCCACAACGGCCCGCTTCTGTCGGACGAGAAATACTACAACACCGGTGTGCCCCCCCCTTACTCAGGCTGGGACGACGATGAAATCGCCAGATCACCTTCCGGTTTGAGCTGTACGCCAAGGGCGTGACGGAAGAGATGTACCGGTCCACCAAGGACGATCCGGGCCTCTATTTCCGCACCAAGGAAGTGGCCGACAAGGGCAAGTTCCGCACGCCGTCCCTGCGCTACACGGTCTACACCTATCCCTACATGCACAATGGGATGATCGAGACGCTCGCGGACGTGGTGGACTTCTACAACCAGGGTGGCGGCGAGAATGAATTCGCCGCGAACAAATCCGACCTGATCCAGCCTCTGGGCCTGACAGATGACGAGAAAGCCGACCTGGTCGCCTTCCTTGAAAGCTTGTCCGGCGACGAGATTCTGATCGAGGAACCGGACCTGCCCGAAATGGAACCGTTGCCTGCCGTGATGGGCACGAACTGACAAGGAGATGGGAAAGATGAAAGACCTTGATCCCAAAATCGCCGCCGCCATCAATGGCGAAAACGGCGAAGCCAGAAAGCGGGCACGCGCAAATGTCTGATGAACCGTCGGCAGTTCCTGCTGTCCTCGGGCCTGACCACCACCGTGGTCATGGTGGGCATCCCCCCCGGCATGTCCGAGGCGGAAACGCCTGCGGTCGTGTCGACCTATCCGCGCAAGTTGATCGGCAAACTGTCCGAGCTGAAGCAGGATGAACCGCTGACGTTTGAGTACCCGGACACCGGTGAATACGCAGAATCAATCCTGGTGAAACTGGGCACGAAAGCCGGGGGGGGCGGTATCGGCCCGGACGGCGACGTGGTTGGCTTCAACTACACCTGCACCCACCAGGGCGGACCGCTGCAGGGCACCTACAAGGCGGCCGACAAGGCGCTCGGGCCCTGCCCGTTACACCTGACGACATTCGACCTGACCCGCCACGGCATCTTCATTGCCGGGCAGGCCTATCAGTCGCTGCCACAGGTGCTTTTGGAACTGGATGGCGACGACATTTACGCCGTCGGCATGTTCGGCCTGATCTATGGCCGCTTCGACAATCTTCAGGGCTGAGGAGGAACACTGATGTCCACACCATATTACATCCCCCCCGAAGAAAGCGTACCGCTGCCGCCGCCGGATGCCGATGTCATCTCGACCGCCTGCGACTATTGCATTGTGGCCTGTGGTTACAAGGTCTATCGCTGGCCCGTGAAGGGTGGCAAGGTGGGTGGCCCCCCCGCCGCCGATCAGAACGCCTTTGGCGAGGACTTCCCGGTTGCCCCCCCCTTGGCCCGTGGATCGCGCCGAACCAGCACAATATCGTGCTGCACAAAGGCGAACCGCATCATGTGGTGATCATTCCCGACAAGGACGCGGAATTCGTGAACCTGCTGGGTGACAGCTCGATCCGCGGCGGCGCTATTGCGCAGAAGGTCTATAACCCACAGACTCCAACGCGCGACCGGCTGACTCAGCCTATGGTGCGCATGTTCGGCGTCTTGATGCCGGTGACCTGGGACTTCGCGCTGGAAATCGCGTCAGAGGTTGGCAAATACGTGCTCGAAAAACACGGCACCAACTCCTATGCGGTCAAGACGTTCTCGTACGGCTATATGGAGAACACCTACGCGATCACCAAATACGCGCTGGGCAACATCCGCACCGCGAACTTCACCTTTCACGACACGCCGTCCGACGTGACCTCGACCCCCCCCGGCTTCCGGGACGCGGGCTTCGACAACTTCGGACCCGCCTACGAGGATTGGGCCAATGCCGATACCCTCCTGATGTGCGGCACAGACCCGTATGAGACCAAGACGATCCTGTTCACCGACTGGATCAAACCGGCCATCGAAAGCGGGCAGAAGGCGATCTTCATGCTGCCGCGCCGGTCGACCGGCACGGCCTTTGCCGAGGCCAACGGTGGCATGGTCCTGGACATCCAGCCGGGCACCGACCTTCCGGTCGTGCTGGCGATTGCGCGCGTGATCGTCGAGAACGGCTGGCAGGACAAGGAGTGGATCGAGAAGTGGGTGAACAACAAGTGGGAAAGCTCGTCCGGTTTCGGTCAGGGCACCCGCAACACCCCCCCGTGGCAGTGGCGCACGACCTGGGGGGGCAAGTTCCAGACCGGCGGATATGACGATTGGGTCAAGTGGCTGATGGAACAGGACTATGCGGTGCCTGAAAAGGCCGCTGAAATCGCCGATATCGACGTCGCCAAGATCTACACGGCTGCCGAATGGATGGCGAAACCGCGCGAAGACGGTCGCGACCCAAGACCTCGATCATGATCGAAAAGGGCTTCTATTGGTCCAACAACACCGGCAACACCCAGGCGATCTCTTCGCTGGGCATTACCGTCGGTGCCGGTGGGCGTCCGGGTCAGGTGATCGGTCGCGCCGGTGGGCACCAGCGTGGCGGTCTGCGCGGCGGAGGATATCCCCCCCGCAACAAATCGCCCGAGAAACTGCCCGGCCGTCGCCGCCGCGCCATGGATACCGACCGGTATTTCATGGCAGGCCACACGCGTCTGGCCCATGTCATCGGCACCACCTGGGTGCAGGCGATGTGCGGATCGCAGTCGCTCCAGGCCAAGTTCGAGGAACAGACCGTGCGCAACCCGCATCAGGTCATGTCCTTCGACAAGCAAGAGATCATCGAGACCCTGAAGGCCCGCGCCGACAGTGGTGGTACAGTGGTCTGGGATCAGGATATCTATCTGGTGGATCCCATCGGGGGGGCGCGTTATGCCGACATCGTCTTCCCCCCCGCCGCAGGCTGGGGGGGCGAGGATACCTTCACGCGTGCCAATGGCGAACGCCGTCTGCGGCTCTATCCCAAGTTCTACGACGCACCGGGCGAGGCGAAACCGGATTGGTGGATCATCGCCCAGCTGTCCCAGCGCATGGGGGGGTTCGAGGGCTTCGACTGGCAGAACTCGAACGATGTGATCGAGGAAGGGGGGGCGCGTCACTCGCGCGGTTCGCGCAAGGACTTCAACATGGTCCTGGTTGCAGCGCGGCGCGAGGGCAAAACCCTACACGAGAAGATGGGTGAATTCGGCACCAACGGCATCCAGGCCCTGTCCTGATGCTGGACGATGGCACGCTGGAAGGTACCAAACGTCTGCATGATACGACGCGGAAACTGCCGGAAACCGGCCCCCCCGCGGCGGGGGGGAACATGTTCAACAAGAAACTGACCCATTTCAACTCGCAGACCGGCAAGTGCAACATCCAGAAAGCACCGTGGTCGCTGTTCAGTTCCTACTGGGAATGGCTGAAACCGCGCGAGGAAAAGGACGAGATCTGGATTACCTCGGGCCGTATTAACGAACGCTGGCAGTCGGGTTACGACGACCGCCGCCGTCCGTATATCGTGCAGCGCTGGCCGGAAAACTGGATCGAACTGCATCCCGATTTCGCCGCCAAACACGGCATCGAAAGCGGCGATTACGTGCAGGTCTATTCCGACCGGATCCCGGTGCAGAAGGACACGATCGTGGGTGTGGAAGGCGATGATTTCGACTTCGCCAGCCTGATGAAGAACGGCCATATCGAGCTGACCAAAGCCTCGATCACCGCCGTCGCCATCGTCACCCCCCCGGCGGTCAAGCACAACATGGGCTACATGGACTTCCTGCACACGTCCCAGCCCGCCAACGCCCTTGCAGGCCGCGTGGTCGACTGGATCAGCGGCAACTACAACTACAAGATGGGTGTCGGCAACGTGCGCAAGATCGGCGAGAGCCCGTACAAGACCGAGTTCCGCTCGATGTCCTTCGCACGGCGCGACATCGCCTGACGACAATCGGTGTCCGGGGGGGCCAACCCCCCCGGGCACCGTGCCCCCCCTATTCAAGATTTTCCGCCCAGATGACCCTCAGGAGGCCCCCCCAGATGCTGAAACGCGCGACCCAGGTGAAAGACGATTTCGACCCCCCCGTCCCGACTCTTCTGCATCACCTTCAGACCGGCAATGACGTGATCCGCACCGATGCGGTCCGCGCCCTGGCCGCCCAAGCCCCCCCGGGCGACGAACGCGTGCGCCTGGCCCTGCTTGAGGCGCTGCTGGACGAAGACCCCCCCGACGTGCGTTCGGACGCGATGGATGCCCTGCCGCAGTTCGCCCAGCCCGAGGATGCCGACCGCATTCGCGAGAACCTGGTGGGCGATCCCGTGCGCGAGGTGAAACTGGCCGCGATCACCCTGCTGGCCGACCTGGGCGATACGGGTTCGATCCCGCTTCTGCGCAAGCTGGCGCTCAGCCGCTGCGAGGACGAAGTCGCCTGGGAGGACGAGATCGGCCTCTGGGACGAATGGCTCGAAATCCAGACCGCTTCGATCCGTGCACTCGGCCGTCTGGGTGCCACGCAGGCCATTGAAGACATTCTGGCCGCCCGTGACGATGAATATGGTCAGAACCTTGACCTGCCCGTCTGCGAAGCTCTGTCAGGCATGGGCGAGGCTGGTATGGTCTGGCTGCTGGCCATGGCGCAGACCGAGGGCGGGCTGCCCCCCCGCAAGCGCGCTTTGGAGGCGATGGGCAAGCTCGACGCCGAGGCCTTGATGCCGCATTTGGACTTCCTGCTGGGCGACGACAATGCCGAGGTCCGCCGCCTTGCCTTACCCTTGCTGGCCGCCGGTGACGACCGCGCGGGGGGGTACCTGGCGCTGAACGACACTGACCCCCCCGCCTTACGTGCCGAGGCGCTGGCCCACGCGGCCCCCCCTGCCCGTCCCGAACTGGCGGTGTCAGCCCTGTCAGATCCAGATGCCATGGTTCAAGCCGCTGCACTGGATCGGCTCCAACTGCCCCCCCTGCCAGCAGACCTGTCCGACGCCCTATCGGCCAATATGCAGGCCTGGCTGCTGACCGACAACGGCGCATTGTCCTCTGCCGTGGCCCGCAACTGGGTTCGGCTGATCGAAAACGCCACCCCCCCGGAACCGCTGGAAATGTTGCTGCGCAACGGCGACCGTCCTCTGGATGCGCGTATTGCGGCGGTCGAGGCACTGGACGCACTGCAAGATGATGGCGCAACAGAGCGGCTGGTAGACCTGCTTACAAACCCCCCCGCGCAACAGGTGCGCATGGTGGCGCTGACCCGCTTGGTGGCCCGCGCCGAGACCGGCGATGAAGTGGCCATCGACGCACTGGAGGCTGCGGCGACAAACACACTGGTCCTGACGGGGGGGCCCGTTGCCCCCCCACCCCCCCTCGCCTTGTCCGAAGGCGAAGATGTGCCGCGTCTGCGTATCGACAAGGACGGCCAAATCGCCACAGCGCATGTACAGGCTGAACCCACGCCGACCTCGACCCTTGAAGCGATCCAGATCAACCGGCTGGCAAAACCCGAACCCGCCGATGAGGGCAAAGACGCCTCCGGTCCCGACGACAGCAAGGGCAACAAGAACAAGAAAGCCAAGCGTCGGCGCAATGTCGAAGGACCGGTCGAGATTGGCGCGGATCTGGCGCGGGTCAGCCTTGGTCTGATCGCTGCGCTTGCCGATGCGCGCGTCGGCGCGGCCATTCGCAGCATGACTGAAACCGGCCAGGACGATCTGCGCGCCGCCGCCTATCAGGCGCTGGCAACCCGGATCGACGCGGGTCTGGGCGATGAGGCGGATCTGCCCCCCCGCTTAAAAACCGGGCTGATGGATCGGTTGGACCGTGTACGCGGCCTTTGCGCCCGCCTTGCCGTGGCCCAACCCGATTTGCACCCGGCGCTTGCGCAGCGTGCGGATGACCCGGACGCTTTGGTGCGGGCTCAGGTGGTGGCCGTCCTGGACGACCCCCCCGAAGCCTTGGCCGCAGCGTTGGGAGATGCGGACGCACGGGTCCGCGCAGCGGCCGTCACCCGCCTCGCTGCGGATCTGGACACCACAGCGGATACCGAGGCCGCGACCGCCCTGCTGACGCCGCTCTTGAACGCCGAGGCAATCGAGACACTAGCGCTTGCCCTGACCCTGTCCCCCCCCTTGCTGCGCAGTGAAGCACTTGCGCGACTGGGGGGGCAAAAGGACCTGCCAAAGCGTCTGCAGCACGTGCTCTTGCAAGCTTTCGCGGGCGGTGTCACCCGCGCCCTCTGACAATGGGGGGGATCAAAGCCGTCGCCGTGCCGTGACGCGCCCATCGCCCTGCGCCTCTATCCGGGCAATCGCCGCGTCAATCCCCCCCTCATAGGCCACCGCCATGTGATGGGCGTTGGCGTGGATGATGCGGTCTGCATCCACGACCATTGCCACATGGCCCTTCCAGAACAGAAGATCGCCACGGCGCAAAGGGCCGTCGACCTCGCACCCCCCCAGGGCTTCTTGCATATCGCTGTCCGCGGGGGGGCAGTCGATCCCGCAGGCAAGCAAGGCGGCTTGGACAAGGCCGGAACAGTCAATGCCAAAGCTGGTGTTTCCCCCCCCAGAGGTAAGGCGTCCCCCCCAGGAACAGTTCCGCAACGGTCGCAGGGTCATCTTCCAGCGCCTGGATCGGAGCAAGGTGGCCCAAGGGAACATAAAGGTCATTCGGGATCGTGCCACGCCCCCCCCAAGCCACTTTCGCCCAGCCGTCATGCTGTTCCAGGACCGTTAGTTGAACCCCCCCGAACGGCAGCGGCGTGACCGCTCCCATGGCTTTCAGTCCCGGCGTGGACTTGGCGTAGCTGCGGGCTGCGGAAATCCGATGCGTCGGCAGCTCTTTCAGGGCCGACACGAACGCGGTAGCGTCAAGCCAGCCGCAATACCCGTCTTTTTGCGCGAACCCGAACGCTTTGCCATCGGCGGTCTCCAGCACCGTGAAAACCTCGCCCCCCCGAAGAAGCTGCCGCTCTCGTGCCCCCCCATCACGTGACAGCAGGTCCGCCACGACCGAAGCAATGCGGAACGCCTCTCCCTTGACAAACCGCTCCGCCTCAACCTGCCCACGCAGCGATACATGTGCCACGCGCCCATTCGATGGAGTCATGCGGCGGTCCATCACAGGTCCAACAGATCGGGCAACGCGGCCAATACCGCCCGCGCGCCCATGCCGACCCCCCCACCCTTTGGGCGTCCCGGCGCGGCAGTGGGGGGGTTCCAGCCGTAGATGTCGAAATGCGCGTAGCGCGGGGGGGTTTCGGTCACGAAACGACGCAGGAACAGGGCGGCGGTGATCGACCCCCCCGCAAAGCCCCCCCCTTGGGCGCATTGTCCAGATCCGCGATATCCGGTTCGATCATCTTCTCATAGGGATCCCAAAAGGGCATCTCCCACACCGGGTCCGCCACACGGGGGGGGCCGCCGCACGAATGGCGTCGGCCACGGCAGGATCGGTTGCATAGAAGGGGGGGGACAGATCCGGCCCGACGGCGACACGGGCCGCCCCCCCGGTCAGCGTCGCCATCGACAGGATCAGATCAGGTGTGTCTTCGTCTGCCAGAGCCAACGCATCGGCCAGCACCAGGCGACCTTCGGCATCGGTATTGTTGATCTCGACCGTTAGACCCTTGCGCGAGCTCAGGATGTCGCCGGGGGGGCGGATCGCGTCCGAGGCGACCGAGTTTTCAACCGCCGGGATCAACACACGCAGCCGCAGCGGCAGCTCCAGTGCCATGATCATATGCGCAAGGCCCAGCACCGTGGCCGCACCGCCCATGTCCTTTTTCATCAACCCCCCATTGAACCGCCAGGTTTCAGGTTCAGCCCGCCAGTGTCGAAACAGACCCCCCCCTTGCCCACCAGGGTAAGGCGCGGCCCCCCCGCATTCCCCCCCCAACGCATGTCGATGAGCCGGGGGGGAGCCTGAGGCCCGGCACGCCCCCCCACTGCGTGCACCATCGGGAAATTGTCGTCCAGCAGCGCGCCACCGGTTGTCACATGAATCTCGGCTCCAAATACGGTGGCCAGATCCCGTGCAGCCTGATCCAGCTGCGCAGGGCCCATGTCCGAAGCAGGAGTATTGATCAGGTCGCGGGTTAATGCTTCGCCCGCCGCAATCGCCTCGATCCGACTGGCATCGACGCCATCCGGGGGGGCGACCAGCTCTGCCTTGGGAACGGATTGGTCGCGGTATTGGTTAAACCGGTAACCCGCCAACAGCCAGCCCAGCGCGACTTCGTCCAACGCTTCACCTGTCAGATCAGCCTCAAGCCGCCAAGTGCCTTCGGGCAGTTTCGCCCGTGCGGCTGCCAACCCAAAGCGCTGTCGGCCACGCGCCTCAGCATCACCGTAGCCAACCAGCGCCCCCCCGACAGGTTTGCCATCCGGTCCGGGTAGCACGACCACGTCGCCCAAACGGGCTTTGAACCCTGCGGCGTCAACCCAGGCCCGTGCAGCGGGATCAAGCCCGTCAAGCGCCGCCTCCAATCCCGGTTTGTCAACCACATGAAGCGGAAGCGTGTCATCGGTGGCGCGCGCGAATGTCAGGGCCATGGAAACCTCATCTGAACAGTTTCGCTCAGACTACAGCGGTGACCGGGAGCCGCAAGCACGCCCGGTCATCTTTCGCCACATACAGGTGCGAAACCCTGAGTTGGCTATGTCAGACCGGAATGTCCTGGATGTCCCAAACCGCCATCAGGCTGCTTTCGCCGATCCGCCCCCCCAACCGCGCCATGGCGGCACAATAGGCGGCCCCCCCGTCTGTGGTGTCTGACAGCTCCAGCACGTCCCGCGCCACACGGGCCAGCGTGGTCATGCCGATCTGCTGGGCGATCGAGACGACCCCCCCCTTTACCCCCCCAACCCGCACTTCTTCCATCCGTCCGGCCTTGTGGTGTTTTTCCACCCGCGCAAGCGCGACGGCCAGTTCCTCCAGCGCGTGGTTCACCAGCTTGTCCGCCCCCCCGGAAGGTCCAAGCTGCACATAGAGCACTTCCAGCTGATCTCGATCAAGCCGGACTTTCTCCTCAAGCGTCAATTGCACAATCGCGTTCACGATCACACCCCCCCATAGTCTTATCCCTCTAGCCCGCTGAGCATGCCGCAACCGAGCATAAGAAAAGGTTTATTGCAGACGCAGAAATCACTCGAATTTCGTGCAAATGCACCGTAAAAACGGCCGAAGAAATGAAGGAGGAGAACATGAACCACGCGCGTCCGCTTCCGGCCTACCTCGTGCAGCGCTATCAAGGGTGGAAAGCCACCGGATATTCCGAGAACCAGGCCTGGTACCGCCGCCTGTCCAGCGAAGGTCAACGCCCACGTGCCATGGTCATCTCCTGCTGCGATTCCCGGGTCCATGTGACGTCGATCTTCGGCGCGGATCAGGGCGAGTTCTTCATCCACCGCAATATCGCCAATCTGGTGCCGCCCTATGCGCCCGACGGCGACCATCACGGCACCTCGGCCGCGGTGGAGTATGCCGTGACGGCGCTGAAGGTCACGCATCTGATTGTCATGGGGGGGCATTCCCAATGCGGCGGTGCCCACGGGTTCCACGAAATGTGCCACGGCCGCGCGCCCGAGCTTGCCTCGGACACCAGCTTTGTCGGCAGGTGGATGGATATCCTGCGTCCCGGCTTTGACCGGCTCGGAGGTGTCGATGCCACCATCGACGCCAAGACGCTTGAGCAGGAGGGCGTCAAGCTTTCGCTTGAGAATCTGATGACTTTCCCCCCCTTCATCAAGGAGGCCGTCGAGGATGGGACCTTGTCCTTGCATGGGGGGGTCTGGACCGATATTGGCGAAGGTGATCTGGAGTATTATGACGCCGAGGCGGGGGGGGCGTTTCAGCCCGTCTGATCCACGCCCATTCGCGGGCGGGAGGTGACACGTGCTCAGAAACTGGTTCGCCCGGATTGCGGGCGAGGTGATCGTGATGTTTGCCCGCCTTTTGACAGCGGTGCGTGGGGGGGTCTGGCTGGGGGGGGCCGGGCCAACCCGCCGTCAGCGCATCTATTTTGCCAATCACACCTCGAACGGGGGGGATTTTGTACTGATTTGGTCGGTTCTGCCGCCTGCATTGCGCTACCGCACCCGCCCGGTGGCTGCGGCGGATTACTGGTTGACCTCACCTCTGCGAGCCTTTGCCGGACGTGATGTGTTTCGCGCAGTCCTGATCGACCGAAATCCCGAGACACGCGATGACGATCCGGTTGGCCAGATGGTCACCGCGCTGGACGAAGGATCAAGCCTGATCATATTCCCTGAGGGAAAGCGCAACATGGGCGACGATCCCGCCCTGCCCTTCAAGACCGGGCTTTTTCACGTGGCCAGCCGTCGGCCCGAGGTCGACCTGGTCCCGGCCTGGATCGAGAACATGAACCACGTGATCCCGAAGGGCGAGGTCATGCCGGTGCCGCTATTATGTTCCGTACGGTTTGGCGAAGCGATCCATCTTGAGGAAGGCGAAGATAAGACCGCCTTTTTGGACCGCGCCCGGGCCGCCCTGGTCGCCCTGTCCGCGGAGGGGGGGGCACATGACAAATCTTGCCGTCTCGCCCGTCCCATACGTTCCCCCCCTTTCGTCGGAGCAAGATTTTTCGAGAAATCTTTCCCTGCGGGGGGGCAGGGGGGGGAGCCGCGCTTTGCGCGGCGTCGCTTCGCTCCATCTTCTTGCCTTCGGCGAGGATATTTGGGGGGGAAAGATGAAAGGGGGGGCGTGCCGTTCTGGGGGGGCGCGGTTTTCTCCCCCCCGGAGGGCGGCACATGAATGCCGCACCCGACTTTGGCCTTCTGGCCCTTGCTGCCTTGGGGGGGTTTTTGCTGGTCGCAACACTTGTTGGGGGGGAGTGGTTGCAGGCTCGGTTTTCGCCCGAGGGTGAACACCCGGAAGTCGAAGCTTATATGTCCCGCATCCATTCCTGGTGGGGGGGTATGGGCCTGCTGCTGGGGGGGCTGGCCGGACTGTTTGGGCGATCCGGGTTGATCGTGTTATTTGCCCTGATTTCCTTTGCCGCCTTGCGGGAGTTTCTGTCGCTCACCACAAAACGGCGCGCGGATCACTGGGCGTTGGTGACCGCCTTTTTCGTCATACTACCCGTGCAATATGTGCTGATCTGGGTGGATTGGTACGGCATGTACTCAATCTTCGTCCCGGTCTACGCCTTTCTGTTTCTGCCCATCGTTTCGGTCCTACAAGGCGATACGGATCGCTTCCTAATGCGGGTGGCCGAGACGCAGTGGGGGGGGTTGATGATCTGCGTCTTTGCGGGTTCGCACAGCCCGGCCCTGTTGGCCCTGCCCATCGACGGGTTCGAGGGGGGGCGCAATCTGCTTCTGATCATCTTCCTGGTGCTGGTGGTGCAGCTGGCAGATGTCCTGAGCTACGTCGCCGGGAAGGTTCTGGGGGGGAGCCGCCCGATCGCGCCCGGCCTGTCGCCGTCCAGAACCCGAGTAGGGTTCGCCGTGGCCACATTGGCGGGCGCATTGATTGGTGTGGGGGGGCTCAGCTGGATGACACCTTCGGGCTGGCGGGTTCTGCCGCACTGGGGGGCTGATGATTGCGGCGCTCGGCCAGATGGGTGGGCTGGTCATGTCCGCAATTAAACGGGACAAGGGGGGGGTGCGCGACTGGGGGGGGCACCTGATGGCCGGGCATGGTGGGTTCATCGACCGGCTTGACGGGGGGGTGGTCTTCGCCGCGCCGGTCTTTTTCCATCTGGTACGCTACGGCTGGACCTGAAGACAGGCGAGCAGGCCGCGCAGTGTCCCGCGTGGCCTGCTTTCATGATCATGGATCAAATGCGTTCGATGGCCAGAGCGATCCCCCCCTGCCCACCGCCGATGCACATGGTGATCAGCGCTTTCGAGCCACCGATCCGCTCCAGTTCATACAGTGCCTTCACGGTGATGATCGCGCCGGTCGCCCCCCCGACCGGATGACCCAGGGCAATCGCGCCGCCGTTCGGGTTCACCCTGTCTGTGTCCAGCCCCCCCAACGCGCGATTGACCGCAATGGCCTGAGCCGCGAAGGCCTCATTCGACTCGATCACATCAAAGTCTTCAACCGTCAGCCCGGTGCGCTTCAGCAACATTTCAACCGCCGGAATGGGGGGGCCAATGCCCATGACCTCGGGCCGCACGCCTGCATGGGCGTAGCCCAGCACCCGCGCACGCGGGGGGGTCAGGCCGGCGGCCTGGGCCGCTTCGGCGCGCGCCAGCACCAGCGCCGCGGCACCGTCGTTGATCCCCCCCGAGGCGTTGCCCGCCGTGACGGACCCGTCTTTTCTGAACGCAGGACGCAGCCCTGCCAGCGTCTCCATGGTGGTGGGTTTCGGATGTTCATCCTTATCAAATGCCACCACCTCGCGGCGTTTCTTCACCTCAACCGGCACGATCTGATCCTTGAAATACCCCCCCGCCTCGATGGCCGCCGCAGCCCGGCGTTGGCTTTCCACGGCGAAGGCATCCTGATCTTCACGCTGACGTCATGTTCGGCCGAGACATTTTCTGCCGTGATCCCCCCCATGTGCCCGGTCCCAAAGGGGGGGCAGTTCAGCGCGCCCAGCATCATGTCCTGCGCCCCCCCAGCGTCACCCATCTTCTGCCCCCCCCAACGCGCGGCGGGCAGAATATAGGGCGACCGACTCATGTTCTCGGCCCCCCCGCCCGCAAGGGCGAAATCGGCGTCCCCCCCAAGGGCCAGGTTCTGGACTGCTGAAATGATCGCCTGAACGCCTGATCCGCAAAGGCGGTTCACGTTCATCGCGGGCGTGGTGTCGGGGGGGATGCCTGCCTCCATCGCCGCAACGCGGGACAGGTACATATCGCGCGGTTCGGTGTTGATGATATGGCCGAAGGTTACATGGCCGATCTGCCCGCCCTCGACCCCCCCGGCGCGGGCCAGGGCCTCGCGCGCGACAAGGGCACCCAACGCGCCGGGTGCAGTGCCCGCCAAGCTGCCGCCAAAGGTGCCGATGGCGGTGCGCGCGCCGCTCAGAATGACGATATCGTGCATGGGTATTCCTCCGAATTCTGCTGTTGCGCGCACCCTGCCACAAGGCCGAAACCCTGTCGCTTGTGACGCTCCGTCAGGAAAATGGACCGCGTGCGTAACGTTCCGTCAGCAGGCTTAGCCGTCGACAAGAGGGTCGCGGGCAGCTTCATTCAGGCTGCTGACGAGGCGGCGAAAGGTCTCGTCCTCCGCGCCGATTGCATCCAGCAACCGATCCTCATAGCGCCGGGCAATCGGGGGGGTGAGGTCAGCGATCATCGCCCAGCCCTTTTCAGTCAGGCTCAGCTCGACCAGACGGCGGTCGGTGCTGTTGGTGAGCTTGGTGACATAGCCTGCCTCTTCCAGACGGGAAGCCGCGCGGCTGACCTTGGGCTTGTCCATGTTCACCCGCTCGTGAATCTCACGCACGCTGACCGCATCGCCACGTGACAGATGCGCCACCACGCGCCATTCCGCGACCGAAATCCCGTAGGCTTGTTTATAGTGGCGCGCAAACCCCCCCGCGCTGACACGCGCGGCCAGAACGGAAAGCTGGTAGGGCAGGAACGTATCCAGATCGAAATCGGTCTTCAGCATGTCGGTCATACCCAAGCAAACGCATGAAACGTTGCGATTTGCAAGGGTTCTTGGAGCAGGGCACCCGATGCAACATCCAGGCTTGCATCCCACCCGGTTCCAGTGTGTTCTTCGCCGGTTGGAAATGACGGAATTGTTGGGGGGGAGGTATGACATGCGAACCGGACTGCTTTTTCTGGTTCTGGCCTATGTGCTGAGCCAGTTCTACCGCGCCTTCCTGGCGGTCATGGCACCTGTGTTGGGCAGCGATATCGGGGGGGCCACTGCCGAGCATTTGTCGCGCGCCTCGGGCCTGTGGTTCATTATCTTTGCGGTCATGCAATTGCCGGTGGGCTGGGCGCTGGACCACCTTGGGCCGCGTCGTCTGGCGGCGGGGGGGCTGTTGGCTTTGGGTGGCGCGGGAGGCGCGGCCGTATTTGCCCTGGCGCAGGGGGGGCCAGGCCACGTCCAGATCGCCATGATGCTGATTGGCGTGGGCTGTTCGCCGGTTCTGATGGCCTCCTACTACATCTTCGCACGCATGTACTCGCCCGCCGTCTTCGCCTCTCTGGCCGGCGCGGTGATCGGCATCGGTGCGCTTGGCAACATCGCCGCCGCTCTGCCATGGCCTGGGCGGTCGAGACGCTGGGCTGGCGCGAGACAATGTGGGCACTTGCAGCGGTCACCTTGGTCGTTGCCGGGGGGGCGATCCTGCTGTTCGTCACTGACCCGCCCCCCCACGCAGGGGGGGATGAGGGCGCGCCGAAGGGGGGGTCCCTGCTGGACCTGCTACGCCTGCCCGCGCTTTGGTTCATCCTGGTGATGATGTTTGTGAACTACACCGCGCCTGCCGGGCTACGCGGGCTCTGGGCCGGGCCTTTCCTGGAGGAGGTGCACGGCATGGGCTCTGAGGGCATCGGCTGGGTGACACTGGCAATGGGGGGGTTGGCCATGGTCGTGGGCAATTTGGCCTACGGACCATTGGACCGGGTGTTCGGCACGCGTAAATGGGTCGTGGTGGTGGGCAACTCGCTGGCCCTGGCCTGCCTGGTTTTGCTTTGGGTCGCGCCGACGGCAAACCCCCCCTGGCTGATCACCGCGCTGTTCGCCGGGATTGGCCTCTTCGGATCAAGTTTCCCGGTGATCATGGCCCATGGGCGCAGCTTCTTCCCGCCTCAGCTGGTCGGCCGCGGCGTGACCTTGGTCAACATGTTCGGGATCGGCGGGGGGGTCGGATTGTTCCAGTTCGCCTCGGGCAGCGTCTTTGCCACGGCCAGCACGGGCACGACCGATCCGTCCGCCCCCCCCTATCAGGCAGTGTTCCTGTTCTTCGCGGTGCCACTGGCGTTGGGGGGGATCGGGGGGTCTACCTTTCAGCCAGGATCGCACGGACTGACGGACCGCTCCGGCAGAAAATGCCAAGGATTTAACACTCGCCCGCGCGGTCATGGCTGGGGGGGACGCCGCCCCCCCCAGCCCCCCCTCGGCATCGGCATCAAGCCGCCTTGCTGCGACGACGGCGACGGCGACGCCCGCCGGACTTGCTTTCACCACCATCCGACCGCGCGGATTTCGCCGGTTTCGGCGCCGGTTTCGCCGGCGGCGTCCGCCACGGCGACCGCCGCCGCCTCCGCCTCGGTTCTGCCCCCCCTGCACGCGCTTCTCGGCCTCGGGCTCTTCGCCGCCCAGCACGGGGGGGATCGAGATCTTCATCAGCTTTTCAATGTCGCGCAACGGGCCCATGTCGACACCCGCCACCAGGGAGATCGCATCGCCATCGGCTCCTGCCCGCGCGGTGCGTCCGATACGGTGCACGTAATTCTCAGCCACTTCCGGCAGGTCGAAGTTGAACACATGGCTGACGCCGGGAATGTCGATCCCGCGCGCGGCCACATCGGTGGCGACCAGCACGCGCGCGTCCCCCCCATCACGAAACGCCTTGAGCGCGCGTTCACGCTGCCCCCCCTGGCTTTTGTTGCCATGGATCGAAACGGCGGCGAACCCGGCCTTGACCAGTTCCTTCATCAGCCGCTCGGCCCCCCCGTGTTTGGTGCGGGCAAAAACCAGCGACAGGCCCGAGGCTCATCGGTCAGGTATTCTTTCAGCAGCACGACCTTTTCCGGGCGGTCAGGCGCGAAGTGCACGCCCTGAGTGACCTTGTCCGCCGCTTTTCCCGGCGGCGTGACCTGCACCTTCACCGGATCTTTCAGATAGGCGCGGCTGAGTTCTTCCATCTGCTTGGGCATGGTGGCCGAAAACAGCATGGTCTGGCGTGGGGGGGTGCCGATCTGCGGAGCGATCTTGCGCAGGGCGTGGATGAAGCCCATGTCGAGCATCTGATCCGCCTCGTCCAGCACCAGGAAACTGGCAAGGTCCAGGCGGATCGCCTTCTGATCCATCAGGTCGATCAGGCGACCGGGGGGGGTGGCCACCAGGATGTCCACACCACGTTCCAAACCGCGGATTTGGCGGTTGATAGAGGCACCGCCCACCACCGTCATCACCTTCATGCGTGTGCCCTGGACATAGAGGTCCAGGTTCTCGGCAATCTGGTTCACCAGCTCGCGGGTGGGTGCCAGCACCAGCGCCTTGATGGATTTTGCCACCGGCTTGCCGGGATGCGCCAGCAACTGATGGATCAGCGGCAGGCCGAAAGCGGCAGTCTTGCCAGTGCCGGTCTGGGCCAGACCCATCACGTCGCGGCCTTCCAGCACCGGCGGGATCGCGCGGACCTGGATCGGGGGGGTGGGGGGGGTTTCATAGCCGGCTTCGGCCACGGATTTCAAAAGCTTCGGGTCCAGCCCGAGGTCGTCAAACGTCGTCATATTCATCTTTCTGGCACGCAGCATCGGCGCACCGTTCGTCACGGTCACGGGCCATTGCCCGTCAATGGGTGCGGCCTGGCGCTCGCAAAGGGGGGGCCTCGTGCCACCTTGCCGATCCGGCCGTCAGTACCCCCCCTGCGTGATCTGGGAACCTTGTGTGGCGCGCTTCGCGCCAATCCATCCGGCCATGGCGCGTCTTCGCGCCGGGCTGTTCACGCCCCCCCAGCGGGCCGGAATGTGCCTCCATTACAGCACAGAATGGTCAAGTCAACGTAAATCAATACCCCCCCGCCCCCCCCTTCCCCCCCAAGGCCGCGCTTTCGGCTAAACCCCCCCGCCCGTCTTTGCAAAGACAGACTCGTAAAAGGAGACCCCCCCGTAATGGGCTACAAAGTCGCCGTCGTTGGTGCCACGGGTAACGTGGGCCGCGAAATGCTGAACATCCTGGCGGAACGCCAGTTTCCTGTGGACGAACTCGCCGCGCTTGCTTCGCGCCGTTCGCTCGGCACCGAAGTCAGCTTTGGCGACACTACCGTGACCACCAAGGACCTGGATGCCTTCGATTTCACGGGCTGGGATATTGCGCTGTTCGCCGTGGGCTCGGAAGCGACCAAGGTTTACGCGCCCAAGGCGGCGGCTGCCGGCTGCGTGGTCATCGACAACAGCTCGCTCTACCGCTACGACCCGGAGATCCCGCTGATCGTGCCGGAAGTGAACCCGCAGGCGGTGCACGGTTACAAGAACAAGATGATCATCGCGAACCCCCCCAACTGCTCGACCGCGCAGATGGTGGTGGCGCTGAAACCCCCCCTGCATGACCGCGCGAAGATCAAGCGCGTCGTCGTGTCGACCTACCAATCCGTATCGGGCTCCGGCAAGGACGCGATTGACGAGCTGTGGAACCAGACCAAGGGCATGTATGTGCCGGGTCAGGAGGTCGAACCGTCGGTCTACCCCCCCAAACAGATCGCCTTCAACGTGATCCCGCATATCGACGTCTTCATGGACTCGGGTGACACCAAGGAAGAATGGAAGATGATCGCCGAGACAAAGAAGATCGTCGACCCGTCGATCAAGGTCACCGCGACCTGCGTGCGTGTGCCGGTCTTCGTCGGCCATTCGGAATCGATCAACATCGAAACCGAGGAATTCCTGGACGAAGACGAAGCGCGCGACATCCTGCGCCAGGCCCCCCCCGGCATCCTGGTCGTCGACAAGCGCGAAAACGGTGGATACGTCACCCCCCCAATCGAATGCGTGGGCGACTTTGCGACCTTCATCAGCCGCATCCGCCAGGACGTGACCGTTGAAAACGGCCTGAACCTGTGGTGCGTGTCCGATAACCTGCGTAAAGGTGCTGCCCTGAACGCAGTGCAGATCGCAGAGCTTCTGGGCCGCGAAGTCCTGAAAAAGGGCTGATCCGCAAAGATAGAGAATTTAGAGACCCCCCCGCCCTCCCTGGGCGGGGGGGTCTTTTCGTGTTCATGGGGGGGTCGCTGAGAGTTCAAACAACGGCGACTCAGCACCCGTATGGCGGTGTGCCACGGGATGCCCCCCCGACCGGTGATCCGTCACGATGGTTTCAACCACTTTGCCCACCGGTACAGTCGCGAAACCGATCCCGATCACGTCCTTATCAGTCGTGTCCGGCAGGTAGAGCTGAAACACAACTTCCAGGTCCTCAACCGGTTCCCGGCCGGGAAAAGCGGTGCAGATTGTCAAAAGCTGCAAACTGGTCGTGAGCCCAGGCGAGAGCCCCCCCACCGCCCCCCCACGGGTAACGACCAGCGACAGAGCGCCCAGCTCTGGCGTGACAGGCTGTCCGTTCACGGTGAAACGGGCATCCTTCAGCAGGAAGGCGACAAAGCCGGAGTAATTGTCCTCATAGGCCGTTTGGCTGATGTGCACATAGGGATACCCGTCGCGCGTGTCTGTACTCAAAAATGGCTCCCCCCCGGCCTCAATCAGCACCATGGGGGGGAAGCGCAGGATGACCTCGGCCTCCCCCCCCAGTCGGCGTCGTTGAGCAGATGGATCTCACGCACCAGGACGTCCGGATCAGATCGGGCTGGAACCGACATGAGCAGCAAAGCCGGAAGGGCAAGGATATGGACTGGGACACGCATGTTCCACCTACCTAGGAAGGTTGCGCGGGCGTCGCAAGTTGGCCCCCCCGTCCACGTGTCCGGCTCAGCTATCAAACCGCAGGCTCAAGCGATCGGACTGCGCGACAGATTGACAGGTCAGAACCTGCCCAGCCGCGATATTCGCCTGGTCCAGCGCCATATGCGCCCGCATGTGCACCTCACCAGCCTCCAATCGCGCCCGGCAGGCCCCCCCGCAGAAGCCGGATTGACACGAGAATGGCGGGGGGGACAGATGGGCCGCACGCAGAGCCTCCAGCAGGGTTTGCCCCCCCACCGCCACGGGCACGCGGCGAGTTGCGCCATCCAAAGTAACCTGTGCCTCGGCCGCGACGCCGTCGATCCCACCTGCAATGGCTTCGCCATGCCCGAAGCTTTCCATATGAATGCGATCTGCGGGCACATCCAGCCCCCCCATCAAGCCGTTCGTACATCCATATTCATGCCGCCCGGCCCACAGATCCAGTAGTGCACGTCCTGTGCTTCGGGCGGGGGGGTTTCGGCGATGGCGGCGGCGACGGCCTCTGCATTCATCCGTCCTTTGCGCCAGGGGGGGGTGAACCAGCTCCACAGCGAAGGTGCAGACAATATGTGGCGCAGAGTAAAGCGTTCGGGAAAGGCCGCTTGCAGCCCATCCAGCGCCTCGTGAAACAGGATACTGTCCACTTCCGCATTGCCGTAGATCAGGTGGACGGCCGACCAGGGTTCGCGCTCCAGCACCGCGCGGATCATTGCGAAAAGCGGGGGGGTTATCCCGCTGCCCGCGCCGAAGACGTAATGGGTGCGCCGGGCCGTCGCGCCGGGGGGGATCAGGTGAAAGCGGCCGAAGGGCGGCATGACCTCAGCCAGATCGCCCGGCGCAAGCGCATCACCGATATGGTTCGACACCAGCCCCCCCGTATGCACCCGTTTCACAGTGATGCGCAGCGCATCGCCGGGCGGGTTCGAGATGGAATAGCACCGCCGTTGCTCTGCCCCCCCGCCCAGATGAAAACGCAGGGTCAAGTGTTGACCAGCCTGCCAGGAAAAGGTCTGGGCCAGGTCGGGAGGCACGTCGAAGGTGACCGAAGTTGCGGCCCCCCCATCCAGTTCAGGGGGGGTGATTCCGGCCACACGAAGGGTGTGAAAATCGCGCATCAAAACCTTCCATTGCTAAAGGGGGGGCACCAAGCGCGGTAACGCAGGTCTGGCTCACGCTGCCGCCTCCGGTGCATTGAGCCGCGCCGTGATCTCGGACAGGCGTGACAGCGACTGCAGGCTCATCGGCAGGACCAGGGCCGTTTCGACAAAAGCCCAGGAATAGGTGACGATGGAGAAGACCCGGCCAGCGGTCACCTCGGTCACCTGCGTCGCGACCCAAAGGTTGGTCATCACCAGCCCCCCCAGCAACACCGCGAAAATCAGCCCGTAGACCAATGCTTCGGTGTCCGAGACTCGGATCTCCGATTTTCGCAGCCCCCCAGGAGATGCGCGCCAAGCGCGGCATGGAGCGGGTTTCAAGAACGCTGACCTGCTGTTCGACCCGCTCGTTCAGGGTGCGGTTGAGGTGAAAAAAAGCGACCATGGGCCAGAGCATAGATCACCAGCATAACGACAAAGGCCCCCCCGACGCTCGCCAGCGCCAATAAAGAATGGAACCCGGCCAGAATCACGACAGCGGCAAGAGCACGGATCAGCGACGTCATCGTTTCAGGGGGGGCCTCGGCTTCCAGAAAATCGACCAGCTCGCGCCCCCCATATCGAGCCGCGCGTTCAACCGCGAGACGGGCAACGTGGCCGCGCGACGCGCCAGAGCCTTGCCCAGCTCCACCCGCATCAGCCATAGGCGCGTGTGTCATAAAATCTGCGTCCCGTGGCCAGCACAATCAACGCAGCCAGGGCTCCGCCCAACTGCCAGAAGGCCGTGGATCAGAGGTCAGCAACCCGTCGATGGCTTGCCCGATCAGAAGCGGGATCAGGGCAAACAGCGCCACCTCGATCAGTGTCAGCGCCCAGGTCACACCGACCTGGGGGGGCCAGAAGGTGATGAAAAGGTTGCCAAGGGTCAGAGGCCGCCCCCCCTCCATCAACCCGGCACGTCTGGAAGCGGCGCTCATGCCTCTGACTTTTCAGCTGCAGCCATGAAGTCCAGGATCGCCTGCTGGTGATTGGTGATCGGGCTTTCTCCGACAGCGGCCGGACCGGTCTCCAGATAAGGCTGGTCAGTGCCTTTTGCTGCTGCTCGCAGGCATAGATGTCTTCGGCGGTAAAGTCTCCTGAAGCCATCGGGTCGTCCTCGCCGGCCACATCATCGCCTTGGTATTTCGGTCCGCCAAAGCTCTTCCAGAAGGACCAACTGCGCCACTCCTGCTTGGTAAACTCCCACGAGGACACATTTGCCAGTTTCGTGCGGCTCTGGACCCGCGTCAGATCCGGGCCGAGCGGGATGATCGAAAACAAGTTCCAGCTGTCTTCGCTGGCACCAAGACCCAGGCCGGGAAACAGCATCGGAACCCAGGCACCAACGTGAGGCTCCGCGATCACACGGGGGGGCGTGGGCAGGTTCCGTTCCAGTTTCTTGGCATAATCTGCCGCCGGGGGGGGCTCCCAGAAGTGGTAATGCGGCCCCCCCTTCCAGCCATATTCGGCCTTCGCATGATCATACATATGCAGCGTGTTCGAATGCAGGTGCGACAAGTGATAGATGTCGATGTAATTCTCGACCACGATCTTCCAGTTGGCCTTGATGTCATAGCTGCCGCGCGCTTCGGGATATTCGATCAGTTCTTCCGGCCTGTGCGGTCCCAAAAACGCATCAACTGGGCCGAACCATTCTGCCAGGCTGGGTGCATCCCAATCCGGATGCACAAACAGCATGCCACGCCAGACATCCACGCGGGCCGGTTTCAGCCCCCCCAGGCAGCTCTTGTCGATCCCATCCGGGTATTCCCGCGCCTCGTCAGGGACCGAGATCAGGTTGCCCTCCAGATCGTAGGTCCAGTCGTGATAGGGGGGCAGGTCAGCGCCTTTTGCGTCTTGCCCACGGCGCGGATCAGCTGCGTCCCCCCCCTGTGACGACAGATGTTATGAAAGGCACGCAGACGATGGTCGCGTCCCATCACGATGAAGATGTTGTTCAGCCCGGCCTGAACCGAGGTGTAATGCCCCCCCGGCTCGGCACATCCTCGACCAAACCGGCAAACCGCCAACTGCGCGAAAAGATCAGACGTTGTTCCCGATCGAACCAGTCTTGTGACGTGTAGGCATCAACCGGAAGCCGGTGGTACATGCGGGTCATTTACGTCTCCTCAGACAAGCCAGGGAGCGTATTGCGGAAACAACGAAGCAGCGATCAGCATCAACCCGAACATCGCCCACATTACGACGACAGCCCAGAACAGCACCGGGTCTTGGCACCGGTCGACCTCAAAGACGAAATGAGCCTGGCCGGTGACGACCGCAGGTACGAGCCACCACAGAAACAGCAAACCCCCCCAGATCCAGTAGACCCCCCCCACCAAGCGGCGAACAGAAGGATCGGCAGCGCCATGTCGTTGATCAACCGGGGGGGTTGGCTCATGACGTATGCTCCAGCGTCGCGGCGAGGATTGATGCGGACCGCTTCAGTTCGGCATGCCAGGCGGTGGGTGGGGGGGATAATGGTGACAGGGCGTCAACGCTCAGGCGGGCGGATGCAATCCCTTGAGCGACGGAGCGGACCAGATCATGCGGGGGGGCTGCGGGTGCTGCACCTTGCAGCGCTTGCGCGATCACATCCAGGAACCGCTCCATGCTGTTTAACAAGGGCGCGCGCATCGCGGGGGGGTATTCCGGGGGGGCTGCCGTGGCCAATGCCTGGTAAGCCAGCATCAGGCGCGGATCTGGGGGGGCTTCTTCCTCGGTAAAGAGCACCTCGACCAGTTCCACGGGCGTGGCACCTGGCGCGAGGTGCTCTTCCAGCTCCGCGACCTCCACGCCGTACTGGGCAACGACATATTCAGTGAGCGCAATAATCATCTGATCCCGATTGCCCAGGTAATGACGCAGCAGTGGCCGCTTGACCCCCCCTGCCTCCTTGGCGATGCGCTCCTGCGTGGCACCGTCCAGTCCGAAACGGGCAACACACGTCAGGTAAGCATCCAGAATTTCACCGGATCGTTGATCTTTCAGAGAGGGGGGGCGAGGCATGGCGTTTCCGTTCGTTGTCACAGCTGACAGATAGCTTTGCGCGATTTATTGTCAAGATTGACAATAATAAATATGAAACCAGAAAAGTTATGCGTCAACCAGATTGCGTTAACTGACCTTGAATACCTTTGCGCCAGTGTGACGCCATGGCCAAGTTCAGTGAACGCCCCCCCCGGCTCCAAAGCGAAGGGGGGGCTTTCGCACCTTCCAGCGTCGTGCGGAGGTGGCTTGACCTGCGCACCTATCTGCCGACCTTGATCGCGTTGGTCGTGGTAAGCGGGGGGGCCATCATTTTTGCAGAACGGCAAAACCGACTTCTGGCGCTGCAGGAAAGCCGCGCTGCCGTTCGGGCAGAGGCAAGCCTGATCCGCTCCCGGCTTGAAGGTCACCTGAATGCCGATATCGAACTGGTTCGTGGTCTTGTGGCAGTGCTATCCACCGATCCGAACATGGGTCAGGCACGGTTCAGCGAACTCGCGACCCAGGTGATTGGAGAAAAGGAGGGGGGGATCCTGAACCTCGCCGTGGCACCAGATCTGGTGACTCGCATTGTGCACCCGTTTGAACGTAACAAGGCCGCCTTGGGACTTGATTACAACAAGAACCCAGCCCAACGCGAGGCCGCCGCGCGCGCGCGCGAAACAGGAGAGGCGGTTTTGGCTGGGCCGCTAGACCTTGTACAGGGCGGACAGGGCTTCATCCTGCGCTTCCCCCCCATTTTCCTGGATGAGGGCGCGGAACGTCGCTTCTGGGGGGGCCTGTTCGCTGCAGTTCTGGACGCCGACACGCTTTATGCCGATACCGGCCTGATCAATCCCGACATGGGGGGGATTGAAATTGCGCTGGTTGGGCGAGACGGCACCGGCGCAGATGGCCCGCTGTTTCATGGCGACCCGGCAATCTTCGACGACAACCCGGTGCTGACCGACATCCTCCTGCCCGTCGGCAGTTGGCAAATGGCAGCGCGTCCGCGTGGCGGCTGGACCGCTACGGCCCCCCCCAATCCTTGGCAACGACGCGTGTTGTATCTGATGGCAGGTCTGCTGATCCTCTGTCCAACCTTTCTGGCCGGACGCCAATCTGAGAAGCGGCGCGACGCGCTGGCCGAACTTGAAAGCCGTGAAGCTGAGCTTCATCAACTGTCCCTGGTTGCCCGACATGCCACGGACAGCATCGTTCTGACGGATCCGCAGTCCAACGTTATCTGGGTCAATGAGGCTTTCAATACGATGACCGGCTACAAAGGGCGTGAGGCCATTGGCCGGTCCTTGTCAGATCTGTTGAACGGACCCGCCACAGACATGAAAACCGTCAACGAAATCAATGCACACAAGGCGCGTGGGGGGGAACCCTATCACGGCGAAATCCTGAACTATACGAAGTCCGGCGAGGAAATATGGGTGGAAACCAGTTCCGTGCCAGTCCTCGACGAGAGCGGCAGGGTAACGATGATCGTTGGGATCGAACGCGACATCACCCGTGCTAAAGCCCACGCACACGAACTGGCCACGGCAAAGCAAGCTGCCGAACAAGCCGATCGCGCCAAATCCGAGTTCCTTGCCAATATGAGCCACGAGATCCGGACACCGATGAACGGCATCGTCGGCATGGCGGATCTCCTGGCGGAAGCAGACCTGCCCGACGAACAAAAACAGTATGTCGAAGTCATCCGAAATTCCTCGCAGGCCTTGCTGACGATCATCAATGACATCCTGGACCTGTCCCGCCTGCAAAGCGGCATTCCCTCGATTTCCGAAGTCGATTTCACGCTCCGTGACTGCGTTGACAGTGCGGTTTTCTTGCTCCGCCCACGTGCGCAGCAGAAGGGCCTGTCGCTGGATGTCTCCTTTGCCCCCCCCGACCTGCCCGAAAGGGTGCGAACCGACGATGGGCGTTTGCGGCAAATCCTGGTCAATCTCCTTGGAAATGCGGTCAAATTCACCTCGGAAGGTGGAGTAAGCCTGCGCGTCGATACGGTTGATGGAAACCCGCAACACTTAGCAATCGAGGTCGAGGACACGGGCATCGGCATCTCACCCGAACAGGCAGAGCGTATCTTCGACCGGTTCTCACAGGCCGATGCAGCCACCACCCGCAAATTCGGCGGCACGGGCCTGGGGGGGCTGACCATCTCCAGCCTGCTGGCGGAACTGATGGATGGCTCTATCACCCTTCGTTCCACCCCCCCCGGCAAGGGCAGTTGTTTCCGGTTGGAAGTCCGCACCTCCGCCCTGGCTGGAGACGCGCAAGAACCCAACTCGACCGCGTCGGGTACCCAACCGCTCCATGGCACCCGTATTCTTGTCGCGGAAGACAACCGCACCAACCGCTTCCTGGTGCGAAAATATCTGTCCGGGCAGGACGTCGAATTGGTCGAGGCGACAAACGGCCAGGAGGCGGTTGAGCTGTGCGGTGCCATGCAATTCGACCTGGTTCTGATGGACATGTCGATGCCGGAACTAGATGGGCTGGAAGCAACCCGGCAGATCCGGGCGCTGGATATCAATCAACCCACGATCGTTGCGCTGACGGCGAATGCTTATTCCAGCGACCGCGAAAGCTGCCTTGAGGCCGGGATGAATGACTTCCTGACCAAACCGATCAATCGCGAGCAACTTCTGGAGACCATTGGCACCAACCTGGATGCACACGCAAGCCCATGCCCCCCCAGCAAACGCAGCGCGTGAGCACCGGTTTGAACGTCATCCCATCGACAGGCGTCGACGTTTGGCCGCCCGTTCTTCACGGGCCGTCTGCTCTTGCCAACGCCGAAAGCTTTCCTCGACGAAATCAAGATGCGCGCGGGCGGCGGCCTCGGCACGGTCCGGGTCACCGGCCAGGATCGCTTCGACAATCTCGCGGTGCTGATCCAGCAGCTTGCGCCCGGTACCGTCCATCGTGCGTAGAAAAGCGCGATTATAAAACAACCCCCCCTGCCTGGTCAGGTCATAGATCGAGGCCATCATGTGGATGAAGGTAGTGTTCTGGCTGGCATCGACCACTGCCACGTGCAGAGCCAGGTCGGCCTCCTGGCTGGCCTCAGCATCCCCCCCCTCTTCCCAGGCCGCCTGCAGGGTCTCCAGAATATCGCTCAATCGGGCCCGATCCGAATTCGTGGCCCGCTCCGCCGCCAACCGGCTGGCGAAGGCCTCCTGCTCACGGCGATATTCCAGGTAGTCATAGAAGGCGCGGCCGTGACGCGCATAAAGCGCCAGCAGCGCGGGGGGGGACATGGCGCGGCCGGACAGGGCCGCGATGAACGTTCCGTCCCCCCCGTGGCGCACGTGAACCAGGCCACGATCCTCCAGCGTTTGCAACGCTTCCCGCAGCTTCGGGCGTGACACTCCCATCGCCTCCGCCAGCTCCCGTTCCGAAGGCAATTTGCGGCCTTCTTTCAGGATGCCATCGACGATCATCGCCTCGATCTGATGCACCACAGCATCGGCAATCGATTCGTGCCCGACCGGGTCGAAAGGGCTGGTATCGCTCATCAGATGCACCTCGTATCTGGGGGGGTCGCTCAGCTTGAAGTTGTTATAAATATTTACCAGCGATCCAGAATTTTTCAAGAGCCAGCCAAATCCTGCCCCCCCTGCAACCCAATATGGGGGGATAAATCATTCATTTTCAATAAACTAAACCAGCACGCGCAGGATCATATTCCATTTCTTTTTGCTGACACTCTCCGCCAATCAAAACTACATTGGTAAATAAACTTGTTGACCAAAATTAGTGGTAAGTTTTATTTACCAACCTCATGCCGAGCCGTTCGGCACCGGGAAAAGCCGTGGAGGCGGCTTTGCGACCACTCTGGAGGAGAGACATGAAAAAGACCCTGACATCGCTGGCCATTGCCGCCACCGTTCTGAGCACCGCAGCCACCACCGCGGCCAATGCGGCTGACAAGCTGCTTTTGAAAACCCCCCCGATCGCCTTCTCGACCGCCCTGCCCGGCCTGGGCTCGCCGATCCCGCGCGTGGCCGAACAGCTGGAGCTTATGTCCGGCGGCACCCTGCGCATGAAGGTCTATGAGCCCGGCAAACTGGTGCCACCGTTCGAAATTCTGGATGCCGTCAGCTCGGGCAAAATCAACTCGGGCTACACCACCGCCGGTTACTGGGCGGGCAAGATCCCGGCCGCTCCACTGTTTTCCGCCGTGCCTTTTGGCCCGGAAGCCGGCGAATACATGGCCTGGCTCTACTACGGCAACGGGCTGACCCTGTACCAGGAGATGTATGACCAGGCTGGCTTCAACGTGAAGGTCATTCCCTGCGCCATCATCGCGCCGGAGACCTCGGGCTGGTTCAACAAGGAAATCAACAGCCCCCCCGAGGATCTGGACGGGCTGAAAATGCGCTTCTTCGGTCTGGGCGGCAAGGTGATGCAACGCCTGGGCGTGGCAACCTCCCTGCTGCCGGGTGGTGAAATCTTCCCGGCCCTGGAAAAAGGCGCGATCGACGCGACCGAGTTCTCGATGCCCGCCATCGACGCCCGCCTGGGCTTTCACAAACTGGTCAAGTTCAACTACTTCCCCCCCGGCTGGCACCAACAGGCCACCGTGTTTGAACTACTGGTGAACAAGGAGGTCTGGAACGAGGCCACGCCACAGCACCAGGCGATCATCGAAAACGCCTGCAAGGCTTCGATGACCGACAGCTTCGCCGAAGGTGAGGCGATCCAGCACGCCGCCCTGTTGGACAACGTCGAAAACAACGGCGTGACCATCAAGACCTGGTCGGATGAGATGCTGGCCACCTTCCGCGAGAACTGGGACGCCGTGGCCCAGGAGGAGGCCGCCAATGACGCCTTCTTCGCCAAGGTTCTGGAAGACATGACCGCCTTCCGCGAAGGCTATGCCATCTGGAAGGAAAATGCCTTCCTCCCGCGCAAGTAAACCCTGCTTGCGCCCGCGGGGGGGCGGCCCCCCCCACCTGCCGCCCCCCCGCATCTTTTCATTCGTTTCTCCCTTTTCTGACCTGACGCCCGTGCAATTTCGCCGTATCGCCTGTGGAGGAGACCATGGCCCAGACCCCCCCGCATATCCACGACGTGGACCCCCCCACCGACCCGATTGATGTGTACGAGCACATCCTCGAGCATGAAGAGCGCGACACCCAAGCCACCGCCGTTGCCATCGACAAGACCGTCAAGGGCATTGGCAATGTCGTCATGTGGGCCAACCTGCTACTGGTCGCCGCAATCGTGACCCAGGTCAGCCTGCGCTATCTGTTCAACCTGAACTTCCCCCCCAAGCTCGACGAGGTACAGTGGCATTTCTATGGGCTGGTGACGATGGTCGGCATCTCCTACGCGCTGGTCACCGACAGCCATGTGCGCGTCGACATCCTGCACATGCAGCTGAGCCGTCGTGCCCAGCGGGTGATCGAGGTGATCGGTATCCTCGCCCTGTTAAGCCCTTTCATCTACCTGATGATCGATCAGGGCTGGGATTACTTTTATGAAAGCTGGCGCGTGAACGAACGCTCCGACAGCCCCCCCACCGGCCTACCCGCCCGCTGGGCCTTCAAGGCGGTGATCCCGGCCAGTTTCGTGCTGCTGGCGCTGGCTGCTGTGGCGCGGCTGATCCATGACGGTCATGCAATCCTGGTGAATTACGAAGATGAACGGCTGGGCAAGGATCTGCGCCTGATCCTCTGGGCGCTTGTCGGATTCGCCCTCGTCGCAACCGCGCTGGCCTTCGTGGTGGAAACCACCGAAGAAAAGCTGGTCATCGCCATGTTCCTGACTTTCATCGCACTTCTGTTCACCGGCTTCCCGGTGGCCTGGGCCCTGGCCGGTGTCGGCGTGGCCTATTGTGGGCTGGCTTACCTGTTCGATAATGACCTGATGGCCTGGACCGGGCTGGAAAGCACCTTTACCGGGCTTGATTATCTGACCCTGGGTGCCGTGGTGAACCGGGTCTACGCGACCATGTCCAACGCGGTTCTGGTGGCCCTGCCAATGTTCATCTTCATGGGGGGGCTGATGCTGGATGAAAGCGGCGTGGCGGAGCGTCTGATGACCTCGATGCAGCGCCTGTTCGGCACGGTGCGCGGCGGGCTGGCGATTACGGTGACCATGATCGGCATCATCCTGGCGGCCTCCACCGGCATCATCGGTGCCTCGGTCGTGCTTTTGGGCGTGCTGTCGCTCCCGTCGATGATGGAGCAGAAATACAACCCCCCCTCGCTGGCCGCCGGTGTCGTATCGGCCTCGGGCACGCTGGGCATTCTGATCCCGCCTTCGATCATGTTGGTGATCATGGCCGACCAGATGGCCCTGTCCGTGGGCGATCTGTTCATGGCCGCTGTCTTTCCGGGTGTGATCATCGGCGCGCTCTACCTGACCTATATCTTCGTCATTGCGCTGATCAAACGCGACGTGGCCCCCCCGGTGCCCGAAGGGGGGGCAAAGCGCCCCCCCGACTGGGACGCCATCAAGGACGTGCTGATCGCCGTCCTGCCGACCTGGGCCTGATCCTGGCCGTGCTGGGCTCGATCTTTGCCGGTCTCACCACACCGACCGAAGCCTCGGGTGTAGGTGCTCTGGGGGGGGCCACGCTTCTGGCGTTGGGATACCGCAAGCTGACCTTCCGCAAGCTGGTGAACGTCCTGAAGGCCACGTTCAACACCACCGCCTATATCTTTGCGATCTTCCTGGGCGCGACCGTGTTCAGCTATGTGCTGCGCGAGCTGGGCGGCGACCAGTTGATCGAGGACATGATACACGGCGCGGGCTTCGGCCCCCCCACCGGCACGGTCTTCATCATCCTGGCCATCGTCTTCCTGCTGGGCTTCGTACTGGACTGGATCGAGATCACCCTGATCGTGCTGCCCTGATGCGCCCGATCGTGAACGGGTTGGGCCTGGATATTCCGGGCTTCGACGCCATTGATGAGCCGGCGCTGATCTGGTTCGTGATCCTGGTGGCGGTGACCTTGCAGACCAGTTTCCTGACGCCACCGGTGGGTTTCGCGCTCTTCTACCTGAAAGGTGTCTGCCCGCCCGAGATCAAGCTGACGGATATCTACAAAGGCATTATCCCCCCCTTCGTGATCCTGCAGCTGACCGGTCTTCTGTTCGTCTTCCTCTGGCCCGCGCTGGCAACATGGTTGCCCTCGGTCGCCTACTGAGGAACAGTGACGCCATGACAGACCAGGACCTGATCGACAGGCTGAAACAGATCTGCGGGCGGCGGCACGTGCTGACCGGTGCCCGGCGTACCGCGCGGTTCCGCAAGGGTTTCCGGTCGGGCGAAGGCGAGGCGCTGGCCGTGGTCCAGCCCGCCACCCTGCTGGAGCAATGGCATGTGCTTGAAGCCTGTGTCGCCGCTGACAAGATCGTCATCATGCAGGCGGCCAATACCGGGCTGACCGAGGGTCGACCCCCCCCAAGGGAACCTACGACCGTGACGTGGTGCTAATCAACACGCGGCGCATGGATCAGTTGCAGCTGATCAAGGGCGGGGGGGAACAAGTGATTTCCTTCCCTGGATCGACGCTGTTTGCCTTGGAAAAGCTGCTGGCCCCCCCACTGAAGCGACAGCCGCATTCGGTAATCGGGTCTTCTTGTATTGGGGGGGCGTCGGTGGTTGGTGGCGTCTGCAACAACTCCGGCGGGTCGCTGGTGGAACGTGGACCGTCCTACACGGAACTGTCGCTTTACGCGCGCATTACCGAGGACGGGCAGTTGGAGCTGGTCAACCATCTGGGTCTGGACCTGGGCAATAGCCCCCCCGAGGACATCCTGACCCGCCTGCAGAACGGCGACTATTCCGAGGCGGATGTCATCACAGACAACCGCAAGGCCTCGGATACGGATTACGCCCGCCGGGTGCGCAATGTGGAGGCTGACACCCCCCCTGCGCGTTTCAATGCCGACAAGAGCCGCCTTTATGAGGCCGCCGGCTGTGCGGGCAAGCTTGCCGTCTTTGCCGTTCGGCTTGATACTTATCCGATGAATGCCTCGGAAGTGACATTCTACATTGGCGCGCCTGAGACCGGTGCCCTGGGCGACCTGCGGCGCAACATTCTGTCGGGGGGGTTCGAAACCCTGCCGGTGTCCGCCGAATACATGCACAAAGACGTCTTCGACCTGTCCGACCGCTACGGCAAGGACACGATGGTGATGATCGACAAGCTGGGCACGGATCGCCTGCCGATGTTCTTCGCCATGAAGGGCGCGGTAGACGCGCGACTGGCTGGTGTGCCGGGACTTGCGAACCTCACCGACAAGTTCATGCAGGTGCTGTCGCGGATGTGGCCTGATATCCTGCCCAAGCGCATGCGCCAGTTCCGCGTGAAATACCCGCACCACCTGATCCTGAAAATGCGTGACGGCGGCGTGGCGGAGGCCCGTGCTCTGTTGGAGCGCATGAAGGCAGACGGGGGGGGACTGGACTTCTTCGAGTGTGACAGCCGCGAGGCCAAGATGGCCGGGCTGCACCGCTTTGCCGCAGCGGGTGCCGCCGTGCGCTACATGAACGTGCACCAGGGCGAGGTCGAGGACATTATCGCGTTGGACATTGCCCTGCGTCGCAACGACCGCGACTGGTTCGAACAGTTGCCTGTCGAGATTTCAGATCAACTGGTCAGCAAGCTCTATTACGGCCATTTCATGTGCCACGTGCTGCACCAGGACTATATCGTCAAGAAAGGCGCAGACCCGGCGGCGCTGAAGGCCGCAATGCTGAAGATCCTGGACAAACGCGGGGGGGCCGAGTATCCGGCCGAGCACAATGTCGGGCATCTTTACCCGGCGAAACCGGATCTGGCGGCGTTCTACAAGTCGATCGACCCGACCAACAGCCTGAACCCAGGGATAGGCAAGATGTCCCGCAACAAACACTACAGGTAAGGAAAAGGGACGTGATGCGTTCTCTTTTTATGCAACTTGCCGGGCCTGTTCCAACCGAAACGCCCGATGCCGCAGGTCGCGCGGCGTGGCGGAATAAACCTGCTTCACACAGCGGGTCAGGTGCGAAGGCGTGGCGAAGCCGGTGACCAGAGCGACCTCGGCCAAGGGAAGGCTGGTGCGGGTCAGAAGCTCATGCGCCTTCTCCGCGCGCAGCACGCGGTAGATCGCCAGGGGGGGTGTTTCCTTCAGCACGTTCATGAACCGGCGCTGCAACTGACGCGGCGAGACATGGAGCTGATGCGCAATGTCGTGGATCGACTGCGGGCTTTCCAGGTTCTGTTCCATCAGGTCCAAGCAGTTGGCCACCACCCGATCCCCCCCGCCGGACCGGCGACGGATGTCCAGCGCGAAGGGGGGGCTGCGCGCCTGCTCGGGCCCGCTGTCGATCCCGACATAGCTGGCCAGCGCCGAGGCCGCGAAATCGCCATGCACCGCACGGATGTGTTCCAGCAGCAGCTTGATCGCGGCAAGCGGGCTGATGGCGCTCTGGATACGGCCCTCGCGCAGATAAAGGTCGGTGGGGGGGGCCGCGACCTGCAACCCCCCCTCCTCGCCCGCGGCCAGGGCGAAATTCGGGTGGATCGCCAGGACCGTGTCCTGTTCATAGGCCGAACCGGCCAGAAGGAAGGCGGCCCCCCCGCCCACCAGAACGCTGGTCTGGGACAGGTTCATGATCTGCTGGGCACGCTGCCACAGGCGGCGATCGGTCTGCCAGCGGGATTGGATGTCGCCCAGGAAGATCACAAGGCGTTGGCGCCAAGGGGGGGCGGGATCACCCACCGGCGCGTCGGACAGGTGGCGCATGTCGTGCGCATACTCCGCCTCGCTGATCAGTTCGTTGGCGGCGCGAAACAGCTCGGTCAGGATCTGCGCATGGAAACAGGGCACCCCCCTTCGGGCAGGATGATGGTCACGCCTTGCACATCCGGTCGGGTCAAGGTCACGGCCGGACTTTCAGGCTTGAGCTCTTCGAGATAGGACATGGGACCTCCATTCTTCCGGGGGGGGTGGACCCGCCCGAACACGCCGGACAGGTCGTTGTTTTCAAACGCGAGACTTACACCTCGCCATCGTCTTCGTAGTCGGACATCGGCGGGCACGTGCAGATCAGGTTGCGGTCGCCATAGGCGTTGTCGACGCGATTCACGACCGGCCAGTACTTGTCGACACCCAGGTTGCCCGGCGGGAAACAGGCTTGTTCACGGCTATAGGGCCGGTCCCACTCGCCCACCAGGTCACGCACTGTGTGGGGGGGGCGTGTTTCAGCGGGTTGTTTTCCGGGTCGATCTTGCCGTCGATGATCTCCTGCGCCTCGGCGCGGATCGACAGCATGGCGTCGATGAAGCGGTCCAGTTCCGCCTTGGGCTCCGATTCCGTCGGCTCCACCATCAGCGTGCCCGCCACCGGCCAGGACATGGTCGGCGCGTGGAACCCGCTGTCAACCAGGCGCTTGGCGACGTCATCCACGCTCACACCGCCTTCATCGTTTAGCGGACGGGTGTCGAGGATGCACTCATGCGCCACACGACCTGTGGTCGAGGTGTAGAGGATCGGATAGGCGTCCTTCAGGCGCGCCGCGATGTAGTTGGCGTTCAGGATCGCCACCTTGGTCGCCTGGGTCAGGCCCGCGCCACCCATCAGGAGCACATAGGCCCAGCTGACCGGCAAGATCGAGGGCGAACCGAAGGGCGCGGCCGAGACCGGGCCAACGGCAGATCCATACTCCGGGTGACCCGGCAGGTGCTCTTCCAGGTGCGCCTTCACACCAATCGGACCCATGCCGGGGGGGCCGCCACCACCATGCGGGATGCAGAAGGTCTTGTGCAGGTTCAGGTGGCTGACGTCGCCACCGATCTTGCCCGGCTGGGCCAGGCCCACCATGGCATTCATGTTGGCACCGTCAATATAGACCTGCCCGCCGTGATCATGGGTGATCTGGCAAACCTCTTGCACGGTTTCTTCAAACACGCCGTGGGTCGACGGGTAGGTGATCATGCAGCCGGCCAGGTTGTCCGAGTGCTGGATCGCCTTGGTGCGGAAATCCTCCAGGTCGATGTTGCCGTTGTCGTCGGCCTTGATCGGCACGACCTTCCAACCAACCATCTGCGCGGAGGCCGGGTTGGTGCCGTGGGCCGAGGTCGGGATCAGGCAGACGTTTCGGTGCCCTTCACCATTCGCGATGTGGTAGTTGCGAATGGTCAGAAGCCCAGCGTATTCGCCCTGTGCGCCGGAGTTCGGCTGCTGCGAAATCGCATCATAACCGGTGATCTGGCACAGCTTGTCGTTCAGGTCGGCGATCATCTGGGTGTAGCCTTCGGCCTGATCGGCGGGCACGAACGGGTGCAGATTGCCGAACTCGGGCCAGGTGACCGGGATCATCTCGATCGTCGCGTTCAGCTTCATGGTGCAGGACCCCCCCAGCGGGATCATCGCGCGGTCCAGCGCCAGGTCGCGGTCGGCCAGTCGGCGCATGTAGCGGGTGATCTCGGCTTCGGCCCGGTTCTGGTGGAAAATCGGGTGGGTCAGATACTCGCTTTCGCGCAGCGCATGTTCCGGCAGGCGATACGAGCGGTTGGCCTTGCTGTCGTCTTTCTTGTTGATACCGAAAGCACCCCCCCAGACGGCCTCGATGGTTTCTGGCCGGGTCTGTTCATCCAGCGAGATGCCGACCTTGGTCTCACCCACCTTGCGCAGGTTGATGCCACGGGCCACGGCGGCCTCCATGACGGTGGCTTGCAGGCCCCCCCCACCTCAACGGTGATCGTGTCAAAGAAGACTTCGGGCTCGACCTTGAAGCCGTGCTCCTCCAGACCGTCCACCAGACGCGAGGTCTTGCGGTGCACCGATTGGGCGATGGCCTTGATGCCATCGGGGGGGCCGTGATACACGGCGTACATCGAGGCAATCACGGCCAGCAGAGCCTGGGCGGTACAGACGTTCGAGTTCGCCTTTTCGCGGCGGATGTGCTGTTCGCGGGTTTGCAGCGCCAGGCGGTAGGCCTTGTTGCCACGGGCGTCGATCGACACACCGATGATGCGGCCCGGCATGGCGCGCTTCAACTTGTCGGTGGTCGCCATATAAGCGGCGTGCGGGCCACCGTAGCCCATTGGCACGCCGAACCGCTGGGTCGAGCCGATGGCAATATCCGCACCCATCTCACCCGGCGATTTCAGCAACGCCAGGGCCAGGATGTCGGCGGCGACAACGGCGATTGCCTTGTGTTCGTGCAGCGCGGCGATCTGGTCGGTGAAGTCGCGCACATGACCGTCGGTGCCCGGGTATTGGAAGATTGCGCCAAAGACGGCACCGGCATCCAGCGTGTCGGGATCGGCAACCTGCACGTCGATGCCAAGGGGGGGCGCGGCGCGGGTCTTGATCACCGCGATGGTCTGCGGGTGGCAGGCGGCGTCAACGAAGAAGGACGCGTTGTTGGCTTTCGAGCGCGAACCACGGTGCGCCATGGCCATGGCTTCCGCCGCGGCGGTGGCCTCGTCCAGCAGCGAAGCGTTGGCGACCTCCAGCCCGGTCATGTCGGAAACCATGGTCTGATAGTTCAGAAGCGCCTCAAGGCGTCCCTGCGAAATCTCGGGCTGGTAGGGGGGGGTATAGGCCGTGTACCAGGCCGGGTTTTCCAGGATGTTGCGCAGGATCGGCGCGGGTGTCGTGGTGCCGTAATAACCCTGACCGATCAGCGAGGTCAGAACCTTGTTCTTGCCCGCGATCTCTTTCATGTGGAACAGGGCATCGCGTTCGGACATGGCCGGACCCCCCCAGTCCAGCGCCGCCTTCTGGCGGATCGCGGGCGGCACGGTCGCGTCAATCAGCGCGTCCAGGCTGTCGAAACCGATCACCTTCAGCATCTCGTCCATTTCCTTGGGCGAGGGGGGGCCGATGTGGCGACGGTTGGCAAAGTCGTAGGCTTGGTAGGTGGTCAGTTCGAAAGCCATCGTTCGATCCTCATCAGGGCGTAGGGGGGGCCCCCCCCGCCGGTTGCCGGCGGGGGGGATGTGAGTTCAGCCGATCAGGGCCTTGTAGCGTCCAGATCCATCAGATCTTCCAGCTGTGAAGCGTCCTTCAGCTTGATCTTGTAGATCCAGGCGTCGCCCTCGGGGGGGCTTTCGTTCAGCGCACCGGGGGGGGTTTCCTCAAGGGTGCCGTTCACCTCGATCACTTCGCAATCCAGCGGGGGGGCATAGATCTCGGACGCCGCCTTGACGCTTTCGATCACGCCGATCTCTTCGCCCTTCTCGAACTCGTCGCCTTGATCGCGCTGTTCAACAAAGACGATCTCGCCCAACTGATCGGCGGCGTGCTTGGTGATGCCCAGGGTGGCGGTGTCACCTTCGACGGTGATCCATTCATGTTCTTCGGAGTAATAGGTGGTCATGATGCTGGCTCCAGGTTTCAGCGTTTGTAGTTCTGTTGGACGAAGGGAAGGGCAACGATTTCAGCCGGTTGCGCCTTGCCGCGGATGATCAGGTTCACTTTCTCGCCGGGTTCACCGTGTCCCTTGGCGACGTAGCCCATGGCGACCGGGCCACCGACGGTGGGGGGGCCAAAGCCTCCCGAGGTGATCTCGCCAATCGTGTTGCCTTCGAGGCTCTGCACCTCGACACCCTGACGGGCGGGGGGGGCACGGCCTTCGGGCTTGATGCCAACCAGTTTCTTGGCGGCCCCCCCTTCGGCCAGCTCGCGCTGGATGCGGTCTGCACCGGGGGGGAAACCGCCCTCTTCCTTGCGACGCTTCTGGATTGCCCAGTTCAGCGAGGCTTCGATCGGCGAGGTGGTGGTGTCGATGTCGTTGCCATAGAGGCACAGGCCCGCTTCCAGACGCAGGCTGTCACGCGCGCCCAGACCGGCGGCTTCGCAGTCGTCATGGGCCAGGAAGGCGCGGGACACTTCGACAGCGCGATCTTCGGGGGGGATGGAAATCTCATACCCGTCCTCGCCGGTGTAACCCAGGCGCGAGATACGGCATTCGGCGCCCAGGATCTCGGCCACGGTGGTTTCCATGAACTTCAGATCGCGTGCGGCGGGGGGGCACAGGCTGCCCACGACCTCTTCGGCAGCGGGGGGGCCCTGAACCGCGACCAGGGCGCGGTCGAAAATCTCGGTCACTTCGACGCCGTCCAGGTTGGCCGCCATGTGCGGGATATCCTGGTGGCGCATCGAGGCGTTGACGACGACAAAGAAGTGGTCACCGGCGTTCGAGACGATCAGGTCGTCCATGATGCCGCCGTCGTCATTGGTGAAGAAGCCGTAGCGCGCCTTGCCTTCCTTCAGGGTGGCATAGGCCTGCGGGCAGATCGCTTCCAGTTTTTCGCCGATGTTCTCGCCTTTCAGGATCACCTGACCCATGTGGGAAACGTCGAACAGCGCGGCTTTCTCGCGGCACTGCTTGTGCTCGCCCATGATGCCCAGCGGATACTGGACCGGCATCTCCCAGCCGGCGAAATCGACCATCTTGCCGCCCAGTTCGACATGCAGGTCATAGAGCGGAGTGCGTTTCGGGGGGGTATCGGTCATCGGATGCCTCGTTATCTCTAAGGTGGGGGGGTGGGCGGGGGGGGCGGGCATGCCGCCCCCCCCGCCTCAAGTCATTTGGCTCGTTATTCGGCCGCGTGGCCCTTTTCTTCGGTCTGACCATTCGAGGCGAAGAATTCCTTCGTCACCTTGAAGACAACCGGGCTGAGCAGCGCGAGCGCAATCAGGTTCGGCAGGGCCATCATCGCGTTGAGCGTATCAGCCAGCAGCCAGATGAAGCCCAGATCGGCGGTGGCACCAAAGTAGATCGCGATAATCCACAGGATACGGTAGCCCAGCAGGGTTTTGGCCCCCCCCAGCAGGTAGCCCACGCATTTCTCACCATAGTAAGACCAACCGAGGATGGTCGTGAAGGCGAAGATCGACAGAGCAATGGCGATCATGTAGCCGCCGAAGCCGGGAAGCGAGGTTTCAAACGCCAGAGAGGTCAGCGCCGCACCGGATTCACCCGAGGTCCAGGCCCCCCCTGACGCGATGATCGCCAGACCGGTGATCGAACAGACGATGATCGTGTCGATGAAGGTGCCCAGCATGGCAATCAGACCCTGGTTGACCGGCCCCCCCTTAGTCTCGGCCGCGGCGTGGGCAATGGGTGCGGAGCCCAGGCCTGCTTCGTTCGAGAAGACACCGCGTGCCACACCGAAACGGATCGCGGCCCAAACGGCAGCACCTGCGAAACCACCTTCGCAGCCGAGGGGGGGGTGAAAGCGTGGGTGAACACCAGTGACAAGGCGTTGCCCAGCTGATCGGCGTTTATCGCCAGAACAACCAGACCGGCCAGCACGTAGGTCACGGCCATGAACGGCACCAACTTACCAGCGACGGCACCGATGCGGGTGATGCCACCCAGGATCACGGCGGCGGTCAGGCCCATCAGCACGATCCCGGTGATCGACGGGTTGAAGCCAAAGTTGGTTTCAAGCACCTGCGCCACACCGTTGGCCTGCACTCCGTTGCCGATCCCAAAAGCCGCAATCGCGCCGAAGATGGCGAAGGCAGCGCCCAACCAGGCCCATTTCTGACCCAGGCCGTTCTTGATGTAATACATCGGGCCACCGACATAGTTGCCTGCCTCGTCCCGCTCACGGAATTTCACCGCGCAGACCGCTTCCGAATACTTGGTGGCCATGCCGACCAGCGCGGTCATCCACATCCAGAACAGAGCCCCCCCCGGACCACCCAGGAACACGGCCGTGGCCACGCCCGCGATATTCCCTGTGCCGATGGTGGCCGACAGGGCCGTCATCAGCGCGTTGAAGGGCGTGATCTGGCCTTCGCCGGTGCCCTCACGGCCCTTGAACATCAGGCCGAACCCCCCCATGCCCAGCTTGCGGATCGGCATGACTTTCAGGCCGATCTGCAAGAACAGGCCAACGCCCAGGATCAGAAGCAGCATCGGCGGCCCCCCCCAGACAACTCCGTTGATCCAGCCTACGATATTTGACAACGCTTCCATGGTTTCCTCCCCCCCTTAGCGTCCTCAGTCAGGCCCGTGCCGCAAGCGCCGCTTCACGGGCTTGCTTGAGGGCCGCGAAATCTTCGTCCGCGTGAAACGACGACCGCGTCAGCGGCGTGGCCGAGACACCAAGGAACCCCCCCTTGGCGCGCGCGATGCGTTCCAGCGTTTCGAACTCTTCCGGGGGGGTCCAAAAGCGGTCCACCGGGTGGTGTTTTGGGGGGGTGGGCTGCAGATATTGACCCACGGTCAGAAAATCGACGTCTGCGGCGCGCAGGTCATCCATGACCTGGCGCACCTCTTCCATCGTCTCCTCCAGGCCGACCATCAGGCCGGATTTGGTGAACAAGGACGGGTTGGCACGCTTAGCGTCGTCCAACAGGCGCAGCGATTGATAGTAGCGCGCGCCTGGACGCACGGTCGGATAGAGGCGCGGCACGGTTTCCAGGTTGTGGTTGAACACGTCCGGTGCGGCCTCGAACACCGCATTGCCCGCGTCGCCCTTGCCCAGGAAGTCCGGCGTCAACACTTCGACGGTGGTGCCCGGGTTCTGGTGACGCACGGCGCGAATGGTCTGGGCGATGTGTTCCGCTCCGCCATCGGCCAGGTCGTCGCGATCCACGCTGGTGATCACCACGTGGCGCAGGCCCAGCTGTTTCACCGCGCGGGCCACCCGGCCTGGCTCGAACGTATCCAGCGCGTCGGGCTTCCCGGTGGTCACATTGCAGAAGGAACAGCCCCCCCGCGTGCAGGTCTCGCCCATGATCATCATGGTGGCGTGACGCTTGGACCAGCATTCGCCCACGTTCGGGCAGGCGGCTTCCTCGCAGACCGTGGCCAGCTCATTGTCCCGCATCAGGCGGCGCGTCTCGTAATACTCGTTCGAGACGATCTTTTTCTGCCGGATCCAGCGCGGCTTGCGCGAGACCGCATTATCAGGCTTGTGGGCCTTTTCCGGGTGACGCAGCTTGGGCGGGGGGGTCTGGACGTTCATGGGCCGGACCTCAGGCGTGCAGGCGCGGTCGAGCGCGTCCAGGCAGGCTTCCTTGACCGCTTCGGCCATGGACGGGTGGGCGTGGCAGGTCGCAGCGACATCCGTCAGGGTCGCATCCTTTTTCATCGCCAACACCAGTTCCGAGATCAGGTCACCGGCATGGGCCCCCCCGCAGATATGCGCGCCCAGAAGCTTGCCGTCCGGCGTGGCCAGAACTTTCACGGCGCCGTCCGTCTCGCCCGAAGCGCGGGCGCGAGAGTTTGCCATGAAGGTGAACTTGCCGCCGATATATTCGACGCCTGCGGCCTTGAGCTCTTCCTCGCTTTGCCCGACCGAGGCGACTTCCGGGTCGGTATAGACCACGCCGGGCACGATGCCATAATCGACGTGACCGTTCAGACCTGCCAGGTGCTCGACACAGGCAACGCCATCCTCTTCCGCCTTGTGGGCCAGCATCGGGCCCGGAACGCAGTCGCCGATGGCATAGATGCCGGGGGGGACCGACGTGCGGAAGGTGCCATCAACCTCGATGAAGCCGCGTCCGTTCACCGCAACGCCCAGCGCGTCCAGCCCAAGGCGCCCAGAACCGGGCGGCGGCCGATGGCGACCAGCACCTTGTCGGCCTCCAGCGTCTCTTCGGTGCCCTTGCCGACGCGCTCCATGGTCAGGGTCAGGCCAGTGTCGCCCTTGGTGACCGACTGAACGGCGCGGCCCAGCTGGAACTTCAGCCCGCGCTTGGACAGGGCACGCTGCGCCAGTTTCGCGATGTCGCCGTCAATGCCCGGCAGGATACGGTCGAGGTATTCGACACCGTGACCTTGGCACCCAGACGGGACCAGACCTGGCCCAGCTCAAGCCCGATCACACCGGCACCGATCACCACCAGATGCTCCGGCACCGCCGCCAGTGCCAGCGCACCGGTGGAGGACAGCACGTCCCCCCCCTCGTCGATCTCGACACCCGGTAGCGGCGTAGGTTCGGAGCCGGTGGCGATTAGGATATTGGCAGCCTCATAGGTCTCGCCACCCACCTTGACGGTGCCTGCGGCGGGAATGGTGGCCCAGCCTTCGATCAGGTCGACACCGTTCTTCTTGAACAGGAAGGCGATGCCCTTGGTCAGGTCGCCCACGACCTTGTCCTTGCGCGCCATCATCGCGCCCAGGTCCAGGCTGGCCCCCCCTTCCACGGCGACGCCATGGGCGGTCAGGTGCTTCAGCTCGGCATATTTGCCCGAGGAGGTCAGCAGCGCCTTCGACGGGATACAGCCCACGTTCAGGCAAGTTCCGCCCAGGCTGCCGCGTCCTTCGACACAGGCCACCTTCAGCCCTAACTGAGCTGCGCGAATGGCGGCGACATAGCCGCCGGGTCCAGCACCGATCACGATCAGGTCGTACATGTGTTCCTCCCTCTGCCCGCCATATTCCGCATGCCGCATATAATGGAATGTGTTTCCTAGCAGGAATTGAGTTTCCCTATAGGAAACTTTTCAGAGAACTGCAACATTTGTGTGCAATGGGATACTTTGACAGCCCAGAATGACGGAATTAAGCTTCGAGAGAACAAGGGAGAATTCTGTATGGACGTCGAAATTGAAGAGCAGGCCACCCCCCCATCGGCAGAGGGGGGGGCGGAGGCACCGGATGGCGAGGTTCTGGGCCGTATGATTCGCGAAGCCCGCAAGGCCAAGAACCTGACATTGGAAGAAACCGCGCAGGCGGCGGGCATTGGTCGTTCTACCCTATCGAAGATCGAAAACAACCAGACCCGACCCAGTTTCGACATTATTCGCCGTCTGACTCAGACCCTGGAGCTGGAGACGCCGCAGCTCTTCGTTCAGGCCCCCCCGCAGAGCAATATTTCAGGCCGACGCGATTTCACTCCGGCGGGACAAGGTGAGGTCAAGGACACGCCGACCTATCACCACGAACTTCTATGCAATGAACTCTCCAGCAAGCGCATGCTGCCTTACATCTCGACCATCCGCGCGCGCGATGTCAGCGAGTTCGACACCTGGGTGCGTCACACAGGTGAGGAGTTCATGTTCGTCCTGTCCGGTGAGCTGGTCTTCCATTCGGAACACTACCGCCCACTGAAGATGCGGGTGGGCGACAGCATTTATTACGACAGTGGCATGGGCCATTGCTGCACTTCGGTCGGAGGCGAGGATGCGGTCGTGCTGTGGATCTCGCTGGATATCTGATTGTGTATTGTCGCAACAGGCTGCACCCCCCCGCCGGAACAGGCGGGGGGGCGTCAGGTTTCTCAAGACTCAGTTACTGCGGTGATCATCGCGTTCCTCATTCCGGTCTTCAAAGCGGTGGCCTCGATCCCGTACGCTCCGCCCGTCCAGTTGATGTTCGAACCGGTCCTGCCAGCCGTGGTCGCGGCCATGACGGTCCCCCCCATCGAAGATGAGCACCCCCCCGAAGGCCAGGTTCGAGGCAGCGGCGAGGCTCAGCACTACCGCGCCGCCGATCAGATAGGTACGCATGGGGGGGACCTCCTTACGCGGGCTGGGCTTCGGCGGCCGGGGGGGCTTTGTCCTTAATTGGTTCGGCCTGGGTCGGTTCACCCTCAGCTTCCTTGGCCTTGCGTGCCATCGTGGTCACGGCCCCCCCGGCAGCAATCAGTGACAGGCCGAAGGCCAGCCCCCCCATCATGAACAGGCCGAAGAAGGCTACGAACGGGGGGGCAAGGATCAGCGCCCCCCCCATGATGCCGAAGGTCACGGCGAAGAAGTTCTTGATGGACGACATCTGATATTCCTTTCATCGGTTCGTCTTTCGATGAAAAACAGATATGCCCCCCCTGACCCGGCCCCCCCTGCCTGACGGGTGGTTTACAAGTTTGTAATCTACGATTGGGGGGGTGTGAACTCGGCACGGATGAACAAGCCCCCCCTTCCGGTGGTTGGATCGGTACTCAGCACGACCTGCGCTCCGTGCAATTCGGCAATCGTGCGCACCAGGGCCAGACCCAGCCCAGCGCCTTCCGTGGTGCGGCTTTTCTCCAGCCGATAGAGTGGCTGGAGCACCTTGTCATGCTCCGCCTCCGGAATGCCCGGCCCGTCATCGGCCAGCCCCCCCAGCACGTCATCCCGCGCCACAAGACGCAAGGCAGTGCCCTTGGGTGTGTGGCGCAAGGCATTTTCGATCATATTGGCAAGCATCTGGATCAGAAGCACCCTGTCGCCCGAGACCTGTGCTTGCACGTCGACATCCACTTGCAGCGAACGACCGGAATCCTCGATCACCGGGCCGTAGGCCCCCCCCGTCACCTCGGCGGTAAGATCCGCCAGGTTCAGGGGGGGCACGAACTCTGCCTTGGTCGCCCCCCCGCTTTCCAGCTTGGCGATCCGCAGGAAGGCGTTGAAGATGCCGATCACCGTCTCTGTCTGCTCCAACGCCGCGCCGATCTGTTCGGCACTGTCGCCAGTGTCCAGTTCGGCCACCAACGCTGTCTCCAGCCGGATGCGCAGCCGGGTCAGAGGCGTTTTCAGGTCATGGGCGATATTGGCCGAGAAATCCCGTGTCTGTCGCATGAGTGCGTCAAGCTGTGCGGTGGTATCGTCCACCCGCCGGGCCAGCGCATCCAGATCGTCGCGATTACGGGCGGGGGGGTCCACGCGGGCCTGCAGATCCCCCCCTTCGGCCACCTTCGACAGAACTGTGGAAATCGCGCTGATACGACGCTGATTACGCAGCCCGAACCAAAGGCCTACAACCACCGCCGCGCCGGCCGACAGAAGTCCCACCAGCATGAGTGTTTCAAAGGCAATTTCCTCGAACTCGTCACGACGGCTGAGGTTGCTGCCGACCACCAGATGGCCGCCCTCGACCGGGCCACCAAGAAACAGCCATTGATGAAAACCACGAAAGTCGCGCTCGGGGGGGTTGTCATTTTCACCCTCGCGATCATCATCGCTGTCGTGGTCGAACCGATCATGACGCGCGGCTCGATCTCCTCGAAGAAGCCGTTGCGCCCAGCATCGGTCAGGCGGACGATTTCCAGGCTGGTGACCGGATAGTTGACCGGATCGAAACTCCCCCCCGCATCAATTTCGGCTGCAATACGATCAAAGCGGGCCTCAAGCTCCACCTGCATGCGACGCGTGAACTCGCGTTGCAATTCGAACAGAGCCCCCCCGGCCCCCCCGGTCAGGACCAATACCACCAGGAAGGCACAGGTCAGCAGAGCGGCCTGACGCAGGCCGGACATCTTGCGATAGGGAATGCGGTCAGGTTTTCGGCTCAAAGATATACCCCCCCGCGCCACGGATGGTGCGTATGACACTATCACCGAACGGCTTTTCGATCTTGGCCCGCAGGCGGCTGACATGGGTCTCGACCACACTGGTGGTGGGGGGGTCAAAGTTCATGTCCCAAACCTTTTCAAGCAACATGTTGCGCGTCAGGATGCGTCCCTTGGCGCGCAGGAAGGCTTCAAGCAGGCGGAACTCCTTGGCGTTCAGGTCCACCGCTTGGCCCTGACGCGTGGCGCGCTGTTTCAGAAGGTCGAGCGTGATGTCACCCGCCATCAGCCGCGTCACCTCTGGGTCCGGTGTCGCCATCGCGCGACGACCCAAAGCCGCCACGCGGGCTTCCAATTCGGTAAAGGCAAAGGGTTTGGCAGGTAGTCATCCGCACCGGCCTGCAACCCCCCCTCGACCCGGTCGTCCACATCCGACAACGCGGTCAGGAACAAGGCTGGCGTCACGTTCTTCGATGCGCGTACCGCTTTCAGCACCGACAGCCCGTCCAGCTCCGGCGTCATGCGGTCAAGGATCAACAGGTCGTAGCCGGTCGTCGTGGCCGCCACCAGCGCATCACGGCCGTTTTCGACCCAATCGACCACATGACCCACGCGCGTCAGACCGTCGCGCACCCAGGTGCCGATTTCGGTGTCGTCTTCAAGCAGCAGGATCTTCATATGACCTTCCTAACCTTGTCGCAGGGGGGGCGGTGCCACTGGTTTGCGAGTCACCAGGGCGACCCCCCCTGCAATATCGGCCTTCAATCTGGGCCATTCCTGACGGCCAGATTAAAAATCTGTAAGCTGCGGCATGCAAGGTTCACACGATCCGGGGGGGCCTGCGGATTTGCAATTGAACACGGGCGCTTCAAGGGCCACTCTTGCAGGCGGGACACAAGCGGAGTGGATCATGACGCAACAACATGTCGTTATCGTTGGGGGGGCGGGTATCGTCGGGGGGGCCGCGACGGCCATCTGGTTGCGGCGCGCAGGCGTTGAAGTCACGCTGCTCGACAGGGGGGGCGATCCGGGCATGGGGGGGGCCTCGTACGGCAATGGCTGCGTTCTGGCCAGTTGTGCGATGGTGCCGGTGACAACACCGGGTCTGCTGACCAAAGGGCCGGGTTACCTTTTGGACCCCCCCAACTTCCCGCTGTTCCTGCGCTGGAGCTACCTGCCCAAACTTGCCCCCCCCTGGCTGGTGCGGTACTTGTCCCACGCGAATGAAAAGGACACCCGACGCATTGCGCAGGGGGGGTTGAGCCATGTGGTCGGCGACAGTCTGGAGCAACACCGGGCACTGACCGCGGGCACTGAGGTTGCGAAATGGGTGCAGCCCAGTGACTACAGCTTTGCCTACCGCGACCGCGCGGCCTTCGACGCCGACAGTTTCATCTGGCAACTGCGCAAAGAGGCCGGGTTCGAGCCAGAGCTTGTGGACGGGCGCGAGGTACAGGAGCATGAACCGATCCTCAGCCCCCCCGAAATACAACTGCTCGCCGTCATGAAGAACCACGGCTACATCCTGAACCCGGCCGGGTACGTGACAGACTTGGTGGCGCTGTTGCAGCAAATGGGCGGTCGCTTCATCCGCGCCGAAGTGAAGGACTTCGACCTCTCCGGCGGGCGCATACGCGCGGTCGAAACGGATCATGGCCGCTTTGATTGCGATCAGGCAGTGCTTGCCGCCGGGGGGGTCTGGTCCGGACCGCTGATGGGTAAGCTTGGCCTGACGGTGCCGCTGGAGGCTGAACGCGGCTATCACATCGTCTTCAAGAACCCCCCCAACGTCCTGCCACGCAACCCCCCCATGATGCTGACCTCGGGCAAGTTCGTCGCCACACCGATGGACCAGGGCCTGCGCTGCGCCGGCGTGGTCGAACTTGGCGGCATGACTGAAAAACTGTCGCCCGGACCTCTGAACCTTCTGCGCCGTAAAGTGGCAGAGGTCTTCCCGACCCTCACCGCCACCGAAGAAGAAGAATGGATGGGGGGGTTCCGCCCTGCCCCCCCCACCGACAGCCTGCCCCCCCTGATCGGCGAGCTGCGCGACACCGGCGTCTTCACCGCCTTCGGGCATCATCATATCGGCCTGACCGGCGGGCCGAAGACCGGACGCATGGTGGCCGACATGATCACAGGCAAACCAATAAACATCGACACGCAGCCTTATACCCCCCCCATGCGGTTTGGCCGTTAACACGGCAGGCCCCCCCCATGGCCAACGGAGTGACACCCAAATGATGCCCCCCCTTAGCGACTATTCCCCCCCGGCATCTCGCTGACATGGGATGGTTTCTGGAAACCCTCGCGCGGCATGGCCGTCTGGCCCTTGTGGCCGGGCTGGCGGCGGGCCTCGCCCTGCCCACGTTGGCACTTGCGTTGAAGCCCTGGCTTGCGCATCTGGTAGCGCTGCTGCTGTTTCTGACCGCGCTTCGGATCGGCCCCCCCGCCGAGACATGGCGCGGCTTGCGCCAAGGACGTGGCAGCCTGCGCATGGTGCTGATCCTGCAACTCGCCCTGCCGCTTGCGGTGATGGCGGTGATGGCGCTGGCGGGCGTGCTGAACACGCCCGTCGCGCTGGCCTTGCTTCTCATGCTGTCCGCCCCCCCCGCGCTGACGGGGGGGTCGCCCAACCTGTCGCTTCTGTTGGGTGCCGACCCCCCCGAACCCGCCTTTCGCCTGTTGATCCTGGGCACTGCGCTGGTGCCCGTGACCATGCTGCCGGTTTTCTGGCTCTTGCCCCCCCAACTGGGCGATTTCGGTGCTGCGGTCTGGGGGGGCGCGCTGCGCCTGTTGGCGGTAATCGCGGCAGCCGTCGCTCTGGGATTTGCCCTACGCCTTCGCTGGGCACCAACACCCCCCCGTCATACCCAACAGGTTGATGGGGGGGCGATGACCCTGGCCTTGGTGGTGATTGTCATCGGCCTCATGTCGGCCCTGCGCCCGGCGTTGGAGGCCCGGCCACTGGACGCCTTGGGCTGGATGGCCCTGGTGTTCACGGTGAACTTCGGCCTTCAGGCGGCAACTTTCCACGCAACACGACGCTGGGCACCCCCCCAAGGGAAGCCGTACCCTTCGCAATCATCGCCGGAAACCGCAACGTCGCCTTGTTTCTTGTCACCATGCCCGCCGCGCAGGTCGAACCGCTGTTACTGTTCCTGGGCTGCTACCAGCTGCCAATGTACCTGACCCCCCCACTGCTGATGCGCCGCTTCTACGCGCGCACCTAGGGCCGCAGCCTTGAGGCAAAGGCCTTGGCCAGTACCGGAGGGCGCAAGGTGCGCTGGCTGTGTCCGACGAAGGGTTCGCGCCGCTTCCGAGACGGACCCGCTGCGCATGACCTCACGAAAGGTCTGTAGCAGGCCAAAACTGATGTTCATGCTGCGCTGATTTTCCACAATCTTTTTGCATAGTGTAAAGAAAGCTTATGCAGGTACCAGTTCAATCGCTTTTGCCTGATAGGCCAGATTTTCCATGCTTTCCCGAACCAAGGTGCCCCCCCGCCGCGTCGACCCTCGGGAGGAGAGAATGGACCGTTTGCCAGAATCACATTGAGCTGTCTGATCTGCATCCTGGCCCTGGGCCAATTCGTGCAGATGATTAACCGCTACGTGCTGGAAATCCCGATCATGGGGGGGCTGGAGGAAAGCCTACTCTACCAGACGCTGTGGCTCTACATGCAGGGCGCGGTGAACACCTCGCGCGCGGCCACCGGCTTTCGCGCCACCTCGCTGATCAATATGGCGGCGGACGAGGCGGATGTTGCCACGTTGAAGGCGCGCGAGGCACGAATGCAGACTGCCGGGCTCACCCACGAGCGTATCATATCCCGTGACGAGTTGCGCGAACGCCTGCGCCACGTGCAACCCCCCCCTGTGTGGGAGGGGGGGGTGACCTCGGAAGCTGGCGGGTTGGCGATCCCGTTCAAGGCCACGAATGCCTTCCGACTGGTCGCCGAACACCATGATGCGCGGGGGGGCCTGGAAGGCTGCAAGATGACCGCGCTCAGGCGAGTCGGCCCGGCTTGGCTGGCCGAAACCTCGGCTGGCCGGATCAAGGCGGAGACAGTTGCCATCTGCGCCGGGGGGGCTTGGGCCGACCGGGTGGGGGGGCTTATGATCGGTGACAACCTGCCCGTGATTGGCCCGACTGTAACCGCTACCCGACGCTTTCCACGCCTTCGGCTTTTCCGTGCACGGGTTCCAGATGGGCCCGATCGTGGGCAGGGTCATCGCCGACCTGATCCTGACAGGGCGTGTAGTTTCGACCTATCCCCCCG